>Ga0075725_110_pt1 | contig 1247 bp, 1 predicted proteins | sample RifGroB1_FD_67786 | JGI IMG/M metagenome (GOLD analysis project Ga0075725, IMG submission 67786) | Microgenomates (Levybacteria) bacterium GW2011_GWB1_39_7 | reverse complement strand
TAGCTTGTAAGCCTTGTCTGCATTATCCAAAAATAGTTGCCCGACACCAAGAACGAAACCAGCCGTTATATTTATTCTTGTTGGATTTTCTAATCTATTCCGTATCTTTTCCAACGCTGATTTAGCTTTTTCATCATCCGAGAACATTCTGGAAACTGTACCTTTAAGTATCGGAAGACCTTCTGCTAAAAACCTACGAACTTGAGCTTCAGAGGGTCTCGGCTGCATCTCTCTAATCCCAAGCTGCTGAGCCGGATCTAATTCCCTAATATTCATGGGGAAATTATATAGCGCTCACTCGTAATATGCAATTATAAGTTCCATTGTGGTCTAAAGGTCTTGGACGTACATTCAATCTAGCTTGGGATAGGTTCTAACATTGTCCAATGCTCGGCAGAAAGCACGAATCGGAAAGAGGTTTGGAGGTAGCGCTTTCCGCGCCCGCGGAAAGCGCGTCAGACCTGCCTGCCGGCAGGCAGGTCTAGATCCGAATCCCTGCTCCGCAGCACGGTTAATTTATCATCCAAAACTTCAACTGAAATGAATAAAAAAACTGAAAAATTCAAAAAAGATCTCGAAGAAGCTACAGAGATAGCAACTGAAATCGTTGCAAATCCAAATACTATCGAAACCATGAACAGTAAAGGCGAGGAGGTTAAGGAAAGATTTATCAGCTATGAGGAGTATATTGAGGATCTTTTCAATAGGAAGAGGAAGGTTGCCCTCCAACTAGTAACTCCCATGCCAAAAATGAGAGACGATTTGGGAAGCGCCGTCCTACATTCAATTTACGAAGAAATGAGGGATAGTCTTGCTCTTGGCATGTTTCCTTCTGCAATAATGCATTCGATCCTACTTCTTGAATATACAATGAGAATAAGGGTTTATAAAGAAGGGCAGAAAAAGGATCCTAATGCAAAATGGGAACCTATCGCCGGATTAAAGATAAGAAATCTTACAGCCCCCTTATATAAAGCAACAGTAATAACAAACGATCAAAAAAAAGACTTTGAGGAATTTAATGACAGTATCCGCAATCCCTATATGCATATCAATATTTATGAATTTACTAGAGGAATAACCTTAGATGTAACATCTGTGGATATTATTAAGGGAGAAGTTAAAAGACTTAAGGAGTTTCCCGTAACTGAAAACCCGCAACTCTGGTTTTGGGGGAAAAAGAAATATGATGCAACGAATGTTTTAAGGATATTGAAAAAATGCGTAGACTATGTAAATTTAATTTT
>Ga0075725_124_pt1 | contig 2098 bp, 4 predicted proteins | sample RifGroB1_FD_67786 | JGI IMG/M metagenome (GOLD analysis project Ga0075725, IMG submission 67786) | Microgenomates (Levybacteria) bacterium GW2011_GWB1_39_7 | reverse complement strand
GTGTACGATACAACCGTTCCGTCAGAGTTGAACTTAATCACGGCTCCGTTCGGTAAAATAACTACCTTAGGTATTCCGGATGGCCAGGAGGTTGAACTTTGTTGTTGGGAGAGGTCTGTCGCTGGTTGTGATGTTGTAGCGTTTCCTTCTGAGTCTGAGAGCTGTCCCGTCAGTATCTCGTTTGCCGCTTTCCGAGTTACCGGCCCAAAATATCCGGATTGTGGATTTATGCCCTGTGCTTTTTGGAAAGCTTTTACAGCTTTTAGGGTTAGCGTGTAGAAATTGCCTGTGGACTGCCCTTTTAAAACACCTTGGTCAATTAAAAACTCTTGCAACTCGCTGACCGCCACTCCTGTAGAGCCATAACGCAGATTAGTATCAAATGATGCAAAAACCGTAAAGGGAAGCGCAAACCCAAGGACTGCAATACCGAGAATGTATGTTTTCATTTTCATTTTAATCTTTATCTGATAAACAAAAAGCCCGCCACGGGGTCCCACCTTGCGGTGGCATACCGGTTTCCCGATATGGCGAGTAAAGCAATCCCATGACGGGTTTTCTATGCTTTACTCGACTACTTGCCATGCCTGCTTTCGCGGGGTTAGGCCACCCTATTCAGTTGTCGCTTTACTGTAGCACTTGCAGGTTTAATGTGCCAATAAAGACTTGAAATATGGCTCAAAATATGCGATACTGACAGGGAGATTAAGATTGATATGAACACATTAGAAGTTTTATCAGAGCTTTATGCAGTAAGACGCGAAGTGGAGCAAAAAGCCTACTGGAGATTTGAAAGGGGTATTGGATATGCCTACCCCGATGAGCTACAAAAACTTGATGAACAAATTGCACAGATAAAGAAAAGGACGCCAGGAGTCCCCAGCGTGGATTTCACTATAACTTCGCCCCCATATGACGATGCGAGTGGAGAGAGTAAAAACAAGACTGTCATCCACGTCGACGGCAAGAAAGGAATTTATATTGACGAGAAGCGCAGATACCCTATTTCCGGTAAACGCCTTGAGTGTGTGGAAAAACTTCTTGAGTCGGACTCTCTCACAACAGAAGACTTGGAGCAATTTTGGAGTACGAGTTCACAAATAAGCAACGAGATAAAAGAAATAAATACTCAGGTGCGAAAAAAACTCGAAATCAGGTACGACCTCATCATACACTCAAAGTCGGCTCGTTCTTACTCGCTAAATCAGGAAGAATTGGATATAAGGGCGAGTTGATGTTTTGCTTATGTTAATAACTCTTTAGCCACCACCGCAGTTAAGCGGTTTTTTTGTTGCAAGGGTAAGTCAACCATAAGGTGAAGGTCTATCGCAGAAAAAGTATCGTTTCTGCATGGCCTCAGATAAAAATAGTTTTCTTACATCATCACTTGCTCTAGCTACCTATCTGTGCGCGAAGGACCAGCAAGTAGTCGGAATATCCCCCACAGAGGACTATTCAAAAAAAGAGTTTGTTTTTGTCTCCAATGACCGGCTGGAGGAGTTGGCTCTTACCTATAAGTTTGGCGACCGCACCAACTCTGACCTACAAGTACAGGTGCATAAATACGACCAATGCCGCAACGAGCTTTTGGACAGGCTCAACGAATAATTTATGCGGAGCATTGAACGTAGATTCATCGATATCCAGAGGAGACAGCCACTCCACAGCAGCCTCCTCAACTTCGGAGCCGCAATTAGGTGCCAGCGTTTTAGTGCCGACAAAATTAGCCGGTGGTTTTCCTGTTTGGTCGAGCGGGACGATTACACCCAAAGCGACAGACGGTTTCTCTTAGCCCATTTTGTTGGACTCTCGCAGCCAAATAAAAGTCGTGAGGAGCACGGAAACAGGGACATGAACGCCTGTAGACGGGGAGAAGACGCTCGTACCCAGGGTTTATGTTAAGCACGGACGAATGTAGAGAGCACCTAGCGGATATACCGCTCACAGATGCGCAGGTTGAACGCCTGCGGGATGCTCTTTATGCCTTGGTCGAGAACGTGCTTGACGATTATATAAAAAAAGCTGATACAGTTGAGCCATGCAAAAAGCAATTATCTACTGCCGAGTATCCTCTGAGCGACAAAAGACAGAAGGGCAC
>Ga0075725_123_pt1 | contig 5276 bp, 5 predicted proteins | sample RifGroB1_FD_67786 | JGI IMG/M metagenome (GOLD analysis project Ga0075725, IMG submission 67786) | Microgenomates (Levybacteria) bacterium GW2011_GWB1_39_7 | reverse complement strand
GAGAAAATATGGATTCTCAAAATATAAATTCACTAAAATTTTCACGGATGTTCCCGATTTAATAACAATCTATTTTCTGACAAAGTACACAAGAAGACCACTCCATTTTTTTGGCAAAATAGGGGCTTTTGTTTTTACTATTGGATTTATTATTCTTCTATATCTTTCGTACCTGAGATTTATCGGCGAGAGAATTGGGGGAAGACCACTGCTTTTATTTGGGGTTCTTCTTATCTTGGCCGGCATGCAGATAATTTTTACGGGCCTCCTTGCGGATCTTATCGTAAACATTAATTCTAAAGACGACGATGATTTCCCCATCAAATTTGAGCAGAATTAAATGAGGCAGGATTTTAAAAAGCTATTTGAATTTTTACTGGGAATTCCCCTGACGATTGTTTCTTTTTACTTTATATTCAATTTCATCTATAGAAATCGGGAAGAAATTCTCCCAATTTTTTCCAACTTTAATCTCGTGTCATATCTTCTCGGATTTTTTTTTCTGACTATTTTCTTTTTTCTAAGGGCTCTGGTTTGGAAAAATATATTAAAACACGAAGGATTTGAGGTGGAAACGGCAAGGTCCGTGTATTTACTTTCATCCTCCGAGATCAAAAGGTATATTCCGGGAAGTATTCCGAGATCAAAAGGTATATTCCGGGAAGTATCCTCGCTTTTATATCAAGAGTTAAAAACTTTAATTTTCTCAAAATTCCCACAAAGAAAATGGTCAAAATGATTTTTTATGAGAGCCTAATCTTTGTCTTTTCAAGTTTTTTAATTTCCATTCCGGGATTAGTTTTTATAATAAAAGGTTTCAATATAAGCCAATTTTTCGCCGATTATCTATTTATCTCTCTTATGCTTTTCTTGCTTTCGATATCCTTAATTTCAGCCGTATTTTTAATAAAATTTAACAGAATCAAGTCGTTTGCTAAAAAAATATACCCCCTTAAAGAAGCTTTTGTCTTGATGGCACTGTCATGGATCTTTTTTGGAGTGGGAAATTATTTGATAGCCGCGTCATTTGTCTATCTTGATCCGATAAGAATCGTCGCCCTTTCTTCGTTTTTTGTTCTCTCCTGGCTAATAGGGTACCTTTCAATTGTCGCGCCCCTGGGGCTCGGTGTCAGAGAGGCAGTGATTATTTATGGATTATCACCTATTATATCTCTCCCGCTTTCTGCGACTCTCTCTGTTTTACTCCGCGTTAGCCATATTGCTTCAGAAATCATATTCCTTTTTGTTTCATATTTGAATCTCAGATTTTTAAAAATAAAAACACCTGTTTCTTTTCATTTTGCGATTCTTTGGGCAGCAATTATATCCTATATCTCGTACTTTTCATATGTTAGCATTGAAAAACATAATAATTTCTTCACCGGCAGGTTTGATTTGGGGAATATGGATCAGACCGTATGGAATACACTAAATGGCAGATTTTTTCAATTAACAAATCCTGACGGAACACAAACAATATCCCGTCTTGCCATACATTCGGATTTCATTCTTATGTTAATCTCACCATTTTACATTTTATGGAACGATCCAAGGGTTCTTCTTGTAATTCAATCAGTTATTCTTGGATTGGGTGGCTTATTTATATACAAAATTTCAAATTATGTTTTAAAGAATAATTATCTTTCCCTTGTTTTTGGCATATCATATTTGCTTAACCCTTTTGTCCAGAAGCAAAACCTTTTTGACTTTCACCCTGTTACTCTTGCGACAACTTTCCTGCTGGCCTCTTTTTATTTCCTTATCAAAAGAAAAAATATCCTTTTTTTGCTTTTTTTGGTTGTGGCTTTATTGACAAAAGAAAGCGTTTACATAATCGGTTTTCTTTTGGGACTATTCGCGTTTATCAGAACAAAAAATAAATGGTGGATAGTGTTCGCGTTATTATCTATTTTCTTATTTTACTTCCTTATGTCATATGCCATTCCTGCCGCTCGTGGAGGAGCTCACTTTGCTACGGAATATTTTGAGATGTTTGGATCCTCCCCGTTTGATATAGGAAAAAACATGTTGATGAACCCGATAAAAACGACAAGCTTACTTTTGACCTTCCCAAATTTGAACTATGCATACAAACTCCTTCTTCCGGTAGGATTCCTGTCTCTTTTGGCGCCTTCTTTTCTGATTTTTGCCTTGCCGGACACGCTGATAAATCTCCTATCCAAAAATGAAAATCTTAAATCCGTAAATTTCCATTACGCCGCCCTAATATTGCCATTTATTTACATATCGGCCGTATTCGGAGTTAAAAATTTGTTAAGTATAACTTCGCGTTTTACAGGCTCGAAAGTTTTAGCAAATTTTATTCTTATAGTCAGCCTATTTTCTACTTTTCAATATGGAGTACTTCCCGGTGCAAAAAAACCCTCACTTGAAACTTACAACAATTCTTTACCCGAAAGGCGCGAAATTAAGAGTTTTTTACATAAAATACCGCCTCAGTTAAAAGTTGCCGCAACCAATAACCTGGGCGCGCATCTATCGCATAGAGAATATATATTTACAATACCCAATGGTGTTAATGAGGCAGATGTTATAGTTTTTTTACTTAATGACCAATATGCTCAGCCCTCTCTTTCATATCAAATTGATTTGTCAAAAAGAATTCAAGAGGATGAGAATTATACAAAGGTTTATCAAATCGGAGATTTTGTCGCCTTCTCAAAAAAAAACGCAGCTTTCCCCTTTCAAAAATAACCTACCTTCTTGACAGAGTATAAACGTAAGGAAAATAGACAAATGTAGCCGGGGAATCATCTATTAAGTATTTTTGAAAATCGGAGTAGATATTGACTCTTTTTTCCGCGTCAGTTATTGATCTACCATCCTCAAGGAGCTTGTCAATTCTCATGCTTTTGTACTTGGAAATATTATTTGTTTGACCGGAATGCCATAATGCGTATTGATCAGGGTCATGAGGCAACATAATAGGATAAATTAATATTTGAAAACTCCCCGGTATCCCGCTTACCAGCTTAATTTTTGTTTTTACGCCAATTTTGTTCCAGTAGGATGTAATTTTTTCAGCCAAATCCTTATTTTCTTCATTTACGGAAATTTCAAAAGTTTTGTTTTTTATTTCCTTCTCCGAATTGATAAGGCTTCTTGCGATATCAAGGTCGGATATCCCATAATTTGGGGTTTTTGCGAAAAAGGCGGATTTGGGAGAGATGGGGGAATATGCGCGTTCTCCGCGCTCCATTTTGTCGGGGAGAGCAAAACTTAAGGCTTGTCGAGTCTTCTTGTTTGACAGTATTGAATCGGCATTGTTGTAGAAAATAGTAAAAAGCCTACTGTAGTCAACCCTCTTTCCTATTTGAGTATTGGTCCAGGCTTGCGTATCTGAGCCTTTTATCTTAACATCTGTCAGAGCTTGCGCTACATCAATTTCACCCAAAGCGAAAGCAGTTTTTAAGGCTTCCTCGGTTGGGTAGAAACTTATGATTTTCTTATTGCCTGAGCCCTTTTTATTTTGAAGTATTATTTTTTTGACAAACCCTCCATTGAGTTCGACTTTTGTTACTTTAAATATTCCCAGTCCGGAAAAATTCAGAGCAAAGATGGGTTTAGATAGCGATACTAAAAAAGGAGAATAGGGTTCTTTCAAAAAAAAAGAGACTGTATAATTATCTATTATCTCTTTTCTGACATCTTTAAAATTCAAATTTAATGATTTTGAGGTTAATTCATCATTGTTATGAAAATATTGTCCTTTTTTAATTTTGAAAACATACTCCTTTCCATTGTTTCTGATTTGCCAGGAGTATGAGGCTGCCGGCGAAACAGTTCCATCAGGATTAACCTTCGTTAAGCCATAGCTTATGTCTGACAAGATTTCGTGAGGTAGAGTATCTGTCCTGTAAATTCCCCAATACCCTATTTTTTGAACTTTTTTCTGAATTCTGGGCAAAAAGTAGAAATTAATTATAAAAATAATAGCGAAAAAAAAGATAACTCCAAAAATTAATGAAATCAAAATTGTCTTGCTCCACCTCTTAAAATAAGCTTTTAATAACCAAATGTAGTAACGCCTTCTAATCAAACTCATGAAACAAATGCGCCTAGTAAAGAACAGCCAAAATGGACACTGAAGCAAAAAGTACGGTAAGGACTATGGTTGCGTAAAAAAGAAATTTTTCAATACCTTTTTTGCTCCTGTATGTCTCGCTTCCTCCGCCAAAAGTAATTCCGGCCTGAGTTCCTCTTGTTTGAAGCATTATTGAGATTATAAGCAAAACAGACACAACTATCTGTGTAAGGATTAAAATGTCCATCTATTTAGAAAATAGCCACTCAATTAGCGCGCTTAAGAAGTATATTGTAGCAGATATTATGACATATGACAAAACGCCCGAAATAAAAATCTTGTTGATTGACAAACCCATAAAAGATAGCCCATTGAAGGTAAAGCTTGTAACTTGCACATTTCTAAAGACTAAAGTCAGCACGACAAGCGCGGCCAGCGTTGAAAGAAAAGAAAGCAGCCCGAATGTCATTATATTAAAGGGCATTGTGATCAACTTGACAAAGGGTCCCAATGCAATGGATACAACAAACAAGATTGTCCCTGCATAAAAATAGTTTATATATTCCCCGTTTATTTTTAATCCCGGAAGAAAAAAAGAAACAAGAAACAGAGATAAGGCGTTTAGGAATGCTCCTTTTATAACTTGCTTCATTATTTTATATTACCAGCAGGGAATACCGCATTTCAAATATTAAGAGCTTTTTTGCGAAGAATTTTATGATAGGCAAGGGCAAATCTGTGGGCTTCATCCCGGATCCTTCGAAGCAAGTTCACTCCAGGTGTAGATTTAGGAAGTTTGATTTCGCGAAATTCGTTTAAACCCTCGCCTTGACCAATCGGCATCACAATTATTTCCTCTCTTTTGGCCAAGCCTATAACCGGAATGATTGTTTTGTTCGATTCTAAAACTTGTAAAACTGCGCTCACCTGCCCCTTTCCTCCGTCAATAACCATTAAATTCGGTATTGCCCATTCGGTATGTTTCAATCTTCTTTTCATTACTTCCTCGAGCATTGCGTAATCATCCGGTGTTTTTTTAAAACGGATTTTAAATTTTCTGTAATCTTGTTGTGATGCCTCACCAATTAAAAAAACAACCATGGAGCCTGATGCGTCTCGTCCTTGAATATTTGAAATATCATAGCATTCTATTCTCTCAAGGTTTTGAGCAAAAATTCCATATTTAATTAAAATTGATTTTAATGATTCAAGTTCTTTCTCAAGTTTTTGA
>Ga0075725_121_pt1 | contig 8732 bp, 9 predicted proteins | sample RifGroB1_FD_67786 | JGI IMG/M metagenome (GOLD analysis project Ga0075725, IMG submission 67786) | Microgenomates (Levybacteria) bacterium GW2011_GWB1_39_7 | reverse complement strand
ATGGTTTCGTCCAGGATTGCTCTTCTATTTGATCTTTTTTTAATTACCGCCTGGCCCGCTCAATTAATGAAATTTATCTTTGGTAAACGAATGGTTTGGAGGCCAAAATTCGCAACAGATCTTCTAACCAAACTTTTCTTAAGATATGTAGAAGAGGAAGAGAGGGGGACAAACCTTTTTGTGGTTGCCCGCAAACCAGCATGATTAGAGTAGTTATTCCTGTTTATAACGAAGAAAAAAACATTGAAAACTGCCTCATTGGGATTGCTCAAAATCTGAATCACAATGACTGTTCGTTTTACTTGGTTAATGATGGAAGCAGCGACAATTCACTTAAGATAATAGAAGGTCTTGCGGAAAACCTCCCCATTAAAATCATTAACCATAAGATAAATAAGGGGGTTTCTGAAGTTTTTCGCTCGGCAATCGCAGAAACTGTAAAAGATGGAAAGCCGCGTGATGTTATTGTAATAGTGGAAGGAGACGGAACATCAGACCCAAAATTACTTAATCTGATGATTAAAAAAATTGAAGGAGGTCAGGATCTGGTAATCGCGTCAAGGTTTCAAAAAAAAGGCTCTTATAAAAATTTTCCTCCCAAAAGGTTATTTTACAGCAAATTAGCCAATGCTGTATTTAGAGTCCTTTTTCCTTCCTCTGTTGTAAAAGATTATACAATTTTTTACAGAGCTTACAGTTATAATATTTTGAGAAAAATGGTAAATATTTACGGCGATGATTTAATTACAAGTAAATTTTTTGTAGCAAATACCGAGTTGTTATTGAAAATAATGAGAGAAACACAAAAAATTGAGGAAGTAGGTTTGGTTTACGATTACGGAAAAAAAAGGGGCAAAAGCGGGTTAAATATAAGTAAGAATATAACGCAATATTTAATTTTTATATGCAGATATAAAATCTTTAGAAGGAAAATTTGATAAGTGAAAAAATTTAATTACGAAAAAAAGCTGTATAGTACTCGCGAAAAGATAAATTTGCCGATTTTAAATAGCGGAGTTATAGATATCTTGCCTCGCGAGCTTGGCTCTTTAAGAGGCAAGGTTTTAGATATCGGATGCGGAGCAGGCTATTATTCCGGCGGTATTCTAAAAAAGAAGTTCCCAAAATTAGAAGTCTATGGCGTAGATGTATCCAGAAATGCTATAGGAACCGCAAAAAAGGATTTTCCGCAAGTGAGATTTGTTGTAGGTGATGTTTATAAACTGCCATTTCCCGATAGTTATTTTGATGCAATAACCTCAAATTGCACTTTAGAACATTTAGAAAAGCCGAAAGAAGCGCTCCGCGAGATAAGAAGAATAATGAAAAAAAATGCGTTTTTCTTTTCAATTACTCCAATTGAAGGAGATAAATTTGTTTTTTTTCAGGATGAGACGCTTGCCAAAAGGTTTCATGGACATCTTCAAAGATTCTCAAAAAGCGACCTTATAAACCTTATGGAGAACAATGGTTTCAAGATTATCAGATACTATTTTTGGGGTTTTTTCCTTTGCCAGCTGGTTTCCGGTGTATACCTGCGGCTTTTTAAGTTTCTTAACTTGCCCCGGGAATTCCAAATTAAGAATTATATTGAATCAGGAAATCCCGCTCTTCAAAAACGGCTACTTACATATATAAGATATTTTGTAAATATATTAATTAATCTTGAATCTCTTCTTATTCCCAAAAAAGCGACAGGTCTTTACATGAATATAGTCGCAAAGAAAACATGGGATTAAAAATTATAGGAATTCTCGTAAAAATTACCCCTAGGTCTGTCCAGCTTCTATTAAGAAAATTATATTTCCAAAAAATAGCGGATATATTTTTAGATAAATTATCAGGTGAATATATTTATCAAAGCAAATGGGCGGAAGATTTTAAAGATAATAAACAAAAAGTATTAGACTTTTGGAAAAAGTATTACGACTTCAATAAAATTAAAAGGCTATGTCAGTTAAAAAAAGAGTCAAGGGTGCTTGATATTGGCTGCGGAATTAGTACTATTCTTCATTATGTTGAAGGAAAAAAATACGGAATTGATCCATTAGCGGACGAATATCTAAAACTTTATTCTTATCCAAAAGATATTAGTCTCAAAAAAGAAGAAGGTGAAAAATTAAGTTTTAAAAATAATTATTTTGACGCAATTTTTTGCATTAATGTTTTAGATCATGTAAATGACCCCAAAAAAGTTCTCAAAGAAGCGCATAGAGTATTGAAAAATGGCGGATTTTTTGTGGTAATTGTTGATATTTTCAAAAAAAACTACAAAAGAGACAGCGCCCACCCCTTTTCTTTTACAAAAAAAGATATTCTGTCTTTGGTAAATGATAATTTTAAATTAATTTTTGAGAAAGAAATAAAAGTTTCGCCTTCTTTATTGACCTATTATGTTTTAAAAGGTAAGGTAAAGCCTAATCAAATCAGGGGCTTGACCCTTGTTTTAAAAAAATAAATTATGCAAAAACCTAAAATGGCTGTTATAAGAGGAATTAGGGCTGCTGAAGCGCTTTTTTATGACGCTTTTAAAAAAACAGATATCAAATTCATTTATTTTTCGCAAAATAAAGTAGAGTACCCAATCAAAACTAAAAATCTAAGACTTGTTAATGAATTACTGAAACCAAGGTATTTTTGCGACCCAATAGCAATTTTAAATGGCGGAAATTATACAAATCGGTCTTTAATTCAAATTGAAAATTTGGAAAAACATATTAAAAATACAGACATAGTATGCTTATCCGACACTTTTTATTCCTGGTGTGATCAGGCGGCAAATCTTTGCAATAAATACAATAAGAAGCTTGTAACTGTAGTTTGGGAGACAATTCCAAACCATCCGTCTAAATTTGTTCCCCCTTATAATTTTTATATAAAGAATGTGGTAAAAAAAACCGACCTTTTTCTTTTGAGAAGTAAACTGGCTTTAAAATTTGCCGAAAACATAGGAATTCCAAAAGGGGAAATAAAGGTTATTTATAAGGGCGTAGATCTCAAGCTATTTTTTCCAAGAGAAAAACAAATGAGAAAATCTTGGCCGGAGGCCAATCGTCCTTCGGACGAAAAAATTAAGATTCTTTATGTGGGACAATTAACAAAAGCAAAGGGAGTAGGAGATCTTTTAAATATTTTTGTTAATCTTTGTAATGAATTTAATAATATAGAGCTTATTGTTGCCGGAAGGGGACGGCTTGAGGAGAGAATTAAGTCTATGGCAAAAAAATACCCTATTAAATACCTGGGGTTTGTCAATTATTTTGATTTGCCTCAGGTTTATAGGGAGGCTGACATTTTCTGTTCCCCGAGTAAGGACTTAAGAATTCTTGGTTTTAAGGTTTGGGAAGAACTTTTCAGTTATACCTTAATGGAAGCAATGGCCTCCGGCCTTCCTATTGTTGCAACAAAGTGCGGAGGAATACCTGAGGAAATTGGAGATAGAAATTTTTTAGTAAAACAGGGAAATAGAGAAGGGATGTATAATTCACTCAAAAGCTTGATAGTCTCAAATGAAAAAAGAAAATTTATAGGCTTGTTTAACCGCAGGAGAGCAGAAAAAATGTTTGACGCAAATATGCAAGCCCAAGAAACAGAAAAAATTATTCTTTCGATAATGTAAAATCTTAAGGCCATATGGAAAAAATTTCAAAAAGAACAAGGAGTTTTAACTCTTTAATTTTAAACCATAGCAAAGGTATTGTTACAAAGAAAAGTGATAATAAAGAGAAAATTAAACAGGAATTGCTTTGGTATTTAAACTTGCCGGCAGGATTGAAAAAATATTCCCCTAAGCTAATTGATTATGAGAACTCAAAAACAAATGTAGGTTACTCTCTGGAGCTTTGCAGTTACCCAACTCTAGCAGATTTGTTCGTCAATTTGTCTCTGGATTTAAAATCTTGGGAAAAGGTGATCGGAGAACTCTTTGAGATAATAAATTTGTTTAAAAAATATAAGAAGAATTTGCCTTATATCTCGTATCGCTACATGTATTACGAAAAGATTATAGAGAGGCTAAATGAACTAAAAAAAGAAAAATACTGGAAAGATCTGCTAAATGAAAAATACATTTATATAAATAAAAAGAAATATAAAAATATAAACTTGATTCTTGAAAAAATTAAAAAAACCGTAGATCTTCTTTTTGACAAAAATGAAATGAGCTTTGTCCATGGAGATTTATGTTTAAGCAACATTTTATATGATAAAAAGAAAAAAGTATTTAAATTTATAGACCCTCGTGGAAGCTTTGGCGAAATTTCAAATTATGGCGATATAAAATACGATATCGCGAAACTAAGGCATAGCTTTCATGGTTTTTATGATTTCATAATGAATGATTTATTTGAAATTGAGGAAAAAGGAAAAAATTTTGATTTTATAATTTTTGTCAAGAAAAACCATCTTAAAATTGCCGACCTCTTAGATCGAGAGGTAATAAAAAGAGGTTATGATTTAAGGAAGATAAGCATTATCGAATCACTGCTGTTCTTATCAATGGTACCCTTGCATCGAGAAAGTTTTAGACGGCAGAAGGCAATGTTTTTGTCCGGCATAAAACTCATTAATGAAGCTATTTTCTAAGTAATGAATATCGGTAGAGTGAATATCCTGATTCCTATGGCAGGAGCGGGCTCGCGTTTTCAAAACGCGGGTTTTAGGGAGCCAAAACCTCTTATTGATGTTGGGGGAAAACCAATGATTAAGTGGGCTATGGAATCTTTTGATTTTCTTGATCGCGTGCTTTCATATAGATTGATATTTATAATTTCGAAAGATCATGATGAAGAGCATAAACTTGGAAAAAGGTTGAAAGGAATTTTTGGAAAAGGAATAATTCTGATAATCGCAAAAACTCCGACTCGCGGTCAGGCGGAAACCTGTCTTTTAGCAGAAAGATATATCGACAACCAGGAAAAACTTTTTATTTATAACTGCGATACCTATTCGAGATCTAAAATCCTTGATTTAATAGTGAAAGAGGATCCTGATGGTATAATTCCGTGTTTTAAAAGTAGAAATCCGCGCTATAGTTATGCAAAGGAGGGCGTAAATGGTTTTGTGCGTGAAGTGGCAGAAAAGAAAGCAATATCAAATTTTGCCACAACAGGAATGTATTATTTTAAACATGGCCAGGATTTTGTAGAGGCCGCAAAAAGCATACTTTTAGGAAAAAAACTTACAAATAAGGAATTTTATGTAGGCCCCTGCTATAACGAACTTATTAAAAAAGGCAAAAAAATAAGGGCAATAATGTCGGAGAAAAATTTTATTCTAGGTACACCAAGGGAACTGGAAAAATTTATTCGCAGACTTGACAGTTTAAAATTATGATTTTGTATTTTGACACCTTTATTACTAATCAGCCCTTGATCCCCGTAAAGAGGAAAGATACGATTCGCAGTGCTTGCGAAAATTATAGAAAACCCAAAAAAATAGATATTGCCAGATATGCTCTCGCGAGCTATGCTCTTTACCCGTGGTCACATGTTCTGGTAAAGTACGAGCTTGATAATCCCGGCAAGATACGAGAGTTCGACGAATTTATTCTGAATATTTTTCCCAAGGCAATAATTATGCACGAGAGAAGCGATAGTCAGAAGGATTATCTGGGATCTCTTGAAATCTTGGAGAAAATGAAAGATGACTGGATTTTTTATTCACCGAACAATGACCATCCCTTAATAACAAGCGATCCTGATTTCGTGTATTTCATAGACAAGCTTATCAATAAGGCGGAAAAATTAAAAGAAAAAAATAGGTTTGTTTCCATAATATATTCTCATTTCTCTGAATTTCTTAATATTTCAAAAAAAGGAACACCTGAAAATCTTGTATACGGCAGATCCTCCGCTTTTATTTCCGAAGACGACGACTCAATTGTTTACGAGGAAAAAGAGGGCAATTTTGATTCAATTCAAATAGTTCATAAGGATCTTTTTCAGCATTGGTTTACATCAGGGAATCTCAAGGGCAGAAGAGTGATTAGGGCAGAAGACCTAAGAGGAGCGGTAAAAGTGAAAAATCAAATAATTATTGCTCCAAAAAAAGAGCTTTATGCTCATTTTGACGGGTATGAGCATTTATCAGGTTGGCCAAATGAGATTCTTGCTGATCAAGTCCCGCCGCTTTTTATTCCTCCCGGATTTTTTAATAAGTCAATAAAAATCGCGTACGGATATAAAAAATATCGAAAGGGCTGGGTGAATATTAATCCCAAAGCAAAAAAATACAGTTTCAGGGATCAAAAATATGGAACCGATTTGAAAATTCTACTCTCCGATATTCCCTTGTTCTGGAAGGACAGAATTAGAAAGTTGGAGATTAACAAAAATATTAATTTAATAGAAATGGAAAAAGCTGCAAGGAGGAATTATGAGATTGTTTTAAGCCCCTGGTCATTATCCAGTCGGGGACTGAGTATCGCAACTTTAATATTTTATGTTCGATTGGTTTTGTACAGAATTTTAGTTAACTTAAAATTGGAAGAGATTTTAGCTAAAATTTTGAAAAAGAGCGGTTTTAATTAATTGAGTAAGTATGGTAAAGAGTAAAGCTAAAAAATTAAAAATTGCCATATTTCATCTTGCTTTTGTTTATTCCGGTGGGGGAGAGCGGCTCGTGCTTGAAGAGGCAATTGGACTTGAAAAGCTTGGCTATGATGTTACTTGTTTTAGTCCGGTTGTGGATAGAAAAGGATGTTTTCCTGAGCTTCTTTCGCGGGTGAAAGTTAAAAGAATTCTTCCAAAAATTCTTCCCTCTTGGTATCCGGATGTTGAATTAGTCTCGATTCTTATGGCCTGTCTGCTTGTGCCGTTACTTTTCTTTAAGTTTCGTAATTATGATTTCTATTTTGGAGCGAACCAGCCCGGCCCTTGGATGGCTTTTATTCTTTCTAAAATAAATAGAATTCCTTATGGGATTTATCTGGCTCAACCTACCCGTATGGTTCATCCAAGGCTTATCGACCAGAAAACCGGTCTTAAAATCAATGACGGATTCAGTCTTATTAATTTTTATTCTTTGATTTTTAAACCAATCATTAAGTCCAGAGCGCTCGGACAATTTTTGCCAATGGATCTTATGCGAAAGGATTATTGGAAGAGGTTTACAACATTGAAACCATTAATTGTCCGGCAGGCGCGCACATCAAAGAAAAGATTTCGAATGAAAAGATAATGAAAAGATTTAAAGGATCTATTACGATTGATAAAAAAACAATAAAAAAACCTTATGTTTTAATCACAAATAGACATTTTCCCCAGAAAAAATTTGAATTTGCCATTGAGGCACTATTCAGTATGGGGAAAAACTGCCCAAATCTTGTAATTGCGGGAAAAGATACAGACTATACAAAATGGCTGAAGAAACATTATAAGAAAAATAAAATTTATTTTACCGGATTATTATCCGAAAGCGACTTGGATCAAGCTTACAGAAATGCTGCGGTTTATGTATATCCGGCGCCAGAGGAGGATTTTGGAATGGGAATAATTGAAGCAATGGCATATGGCGTGCCGGTTGTTGCCTGGGGAAATGCCGGCCCTACCGGAATAATAAAACACCAAGAAGATGGTTTGCTGGCAAAGCCATTTAGCGTAAAAGATTTTTCAAATAACATCATGCTTCTCTTAGACAATAGAAAGTTATGTAAGAAGATTTCAAAAAATGCATACAGGAAAGTTATCAGTCAGTTTACTTATGAGACTCACAATAGCTTATTACATAGGCACATAAAGAGAGTTCTAAGTAAAAGGAATTAATTTAGTGAAACTTCAAAGTATTATTTCAATGCTGTGCTGGGACCAGGATTTGAACCTGGGTAGCCCGAACGGGCGTCAGATTTACAGTCTGATGCGATTGACCACTCCGCCATCCCAGCATTCCCAATTCAATTTTACAAAATTTCGCCTCAAAAATAAAGGTTTATTATGGCAAAAGTCTCATCTTCTTGGTAAAATTTAGTTTGGGGCGCGTCCATCCATGCGCCGGAATGGCTCAGTGGTAGAGCAAGTCATTGGTAATGACTAGATCGTGGGTCCGATTCCCACTTCCGGCTCAAGTAACTTATGACTAATGACTTATGACGAATATTACAAGTTACAAGTAATTAGTAATAACTTATTTTTGCTCCGCAAAAACATGCGTTTTAGATCATTTCCTATTTATACTGAAATACGAGCCTTTATTAAGGAAATTTATAAATTGGCAAATTCTTTACCAAAACAAGAGCAGTATGAACTCTTCCATTCATAATGCTTATATGCTAAAATGTGAAGCTATTACGAAACAACTTTACGGCTTCAGTAGGAAACTAAAAACTCACAAGTGAGTTTACTGATGACTAATAAGTAATTAGTTATAAGTTATTTTGTATATAAAATATTATGGCGAAAAAGCTGTTGCCATTCATGAAGGCGTGCAATTTCTCTCGCTTGTCATCAAGCTGCGCCCTCTCGGCCACAACGCGCTGCTGGTGCGGAGGGAGACCGGACACGTCGCCAATCTCGATGTAGGCAGCCTCAAATACCGCCTTTGGCGACCAGCTTCTGTAGCCATCCTCGTAAATCACTGCGTACCCTTCTTCGCCATGAGGCAGCGGGCCTTTGGATTCAGGCGATGCCTGGATGATCTTGGTTCCGACGTAGGTCTTCATGTGCTTGTCCTTGGTTGAGGTTGTCAGTGGTGCGCGCCGTCTCAATGCCAGTCATGGGCGAGGCGGCTTGCTGTGG
>Ga0075725_120_pt1 | contig 14752 bp, 17 predicted proteins | sample RifGroB1_FD_67786 | JGI IMG/M metagenome (GOLD analysis project Ga0075725, IMG submission 67786) | Microgenomates (Levybacteria) bacterium GW2011_GWB1_39_7 | reverse complement strand
GATAAAAATTAGCTATCGGGATGAAAACGGAAAAGAGCATGTGAAAGATTTCAGGGGATTCTCCGCAATAGTAATTCAACATGAACTTGACCATTTAGATGGAGTTCTTTTTACAAAGCACGTAATGGCACAGGGCGAACAACTCTACCTCTCCTACAAAAATGAGAAGGGTGAAGACGAATTTGAGGAGATAAAAGTCTAACCTATTTATAATTTATTAATTATTATTTATTATTGAAATGAATTCGGTTGAAATCTGAAATTGAGATATTAAAATATGAAGCTGAATCTCTTCTAAAGATTTTCATCTCTATAGTCAAGACAACACAAAAAAATAATAAATTATAAATGATAAATAATAAATCCCAAAGGGTTGTTTTCTTTGGTTCGGGCTATTATACAATTCCAATTGTTGAAAAAATTAAAGAACACGGACTGGTTTTAGTAGTTACTACAGAACCCGCCGGCGAATTTGTAGATTATTTAAAAAAAGAAAATATCCCCTATATTTATTCTAAATTAAAAAAGGAGGAAGATATCTTAAGAATAAAGGGAGTTGAACCGGATCTTGGAATACTCGCGTCTTATGGAGCAATTATTCCAAGAGAAATTTTGTACCTTTTCCTCAAGGGAATTTTAAATATTCATCCAAGCCTTCTTCCAAAATATAAAGGTCCAAGTCCTGTTCAATATGCTATTTTAAATGGGGATACAAAAAGCGGGACAACAATTATAAAGCTTGATGAAAAAATAGATCACGGACCAATAGTAGAACAAGAAGAAATAGCTCTTTTTGGAAATGAAACCCTAAAAAATCTTACGGAAAAACTTTTTACAATTGGCAGAGAGATGATCATAGAAATTGTTCAAAAAATTGAAGATGGGTTACCAATAAAGGAAACCAAACAAGACAGTTTTGGCGAGGTTTTTACAAAAAAAATCACAAAAGATGATGGTTTTATAAACCTGGATAGTCCTCCTGCGCCCGATCAACTTGAGCGCATGATTCGCGCTTACTATCCCTGGCCTGGAGTTTGGTTCCACGCCCCAAGCCTGGCAAGGGGTACCCTTGCCAATAAGATAATTAAACTTCTGCCTCAAGGGAAACTTCAAGTCGAAGGAAAAAATATTATGAGTTTAAAAGACTTTGAAAACGGCTATCCTGAGGGTCAAGAAATCCTAAAAAAACTCAATATGGCTTAACTTGTCATTCCAAACTGACAATTAGATGGTGGGGGCTTGAGAAGCTGAAATTTTTTCCTGTTTATCTTTCTTCCGTTTCCTCAAAAGCTTAATGCAGTTGGCGCAAATCTTCATTGAAACCACGCGCTTTCCAATCTTCACTCTCTTCTTTTGGATATTGGGTTTAAACATATGGTTTGTCCTGTTTTTTGCATGAGAAACCCTATGTCCCCAAGAAATTCCCTTTCCACAATTTTCACATTTAAAAGCCATACTCCGAAATTGTACCAATTTCGATATCAAATATCAAATATCAAAAAGCAAAAATTCTAATTATTTCAATTCAACCGCGGCCCCTGCGGCCGTGAGTTTTTGTTTTGCCTCTTCGCTTGTCTTTTTGTTGACTGCCGTCATTACCTCTTTTGGCGCTCCGTCAACTAAATCTTTTGCTTCCTTAAGGCCTAAAGTCGGAACTAATTCTCTTAAAGTCTTAATAACTGAAAGTTTATTTGCGCCAGCATCTTGAATCCAAACATTAAATACTGTTTGTTCCTCGACAGGCTCAGTCGATGCCGTGTTATCTGCGACTGCGCCAGTCGCGTTTGACGCGACAACCGGTGCCTGAGCTGTAACTCCGAATTTCTCCTCAAGTGCTTTGACTAACTCGGATAACTCCAGAACCGACATTCCCTCAATTGCTTCCATTAATTGTTCTTTTGTTAATTTTTTCTCTGCCATATTTATTTATTTGCACCCCCCTTCAATATAATTTAGAATTCAAAATTTATAATTCAGACTGCGTTTAGAATTTATAATTTTAAACTCTAAATTTAATTCTGAACTCTGAAATCTAAACTCTGAATTAATTTTTGCTCTTGTCGATTTCCTTCAAAATCATTGCAAGCTTCACTATGTTTGCATTAAGTCCATAAACGAAATTTGAGATTGGAGCATTGAGTGTACCAAGAAGTTTTGCGAGAATGACTTCACGTGAAGGCAAAGTTGAGAGTTTTGTTATTATTGTTTCATCAATGATTGCATTTTCGAAAAACCCGAATTTTATTTTTGGCAAACCGTATTTTTTAATAAACGAAGCCAATACTTTTGCAGTCTTAATTGGATCACCGTATGAGAATAAGGTGGCATGAGGACCTTGAAGTTTTTCTTTTGTATCGACTTTCTTTTCTTTGAGCGCAAGGCTCATGAGAGTATTTTTGATAATCGCGATTTCAGAATCAGCCTCTTTTAGTTCCCGCCTTGCCTCCTCAAGTTGCCTATGTGTAAGACCAGCGTAGTCCACAAAAAACATCGCAGTAGATTTATCCACTTTCTGTTTTAATTCGCCTAGCAATTGTATATTCTTCTGTGACGGCATAAAAAAACACTCCTCGAGGAGTGTTTTGACTATTGGCTTTTGGTCCTTAGCTAATAGCTCTCCTCTACGGGTCTTATTGTTTGCCCGTTGTCTTAGGACTTAAGTATTTTAGCAAAACTAAAAACTGAAAGCAAGACTAAATTTCTTCGGCTTTCCAACTATCTCCGTCGCGGACAACAAAAACGCCGGTGACTGGGACTTTGTCTTCAATAAGTTCTCGAATAAATTCGACGGATTTTCGGACATCTTCTTTGTGTCTTTCGTCATCAACAGGATTTCCTGCGCATTCCTGATGGCCGTCAACCAAAATACCCTTCGAATGATGCTTCTCAATTGAAACCAACAGCTTGAATTCTAGATTTTCGACAAAGTTCTGGTCAGGACCACGTGCAATTAAACCAACGATTCCTGCCTCTGTTNCCGACAACCGTAAAAAAAGTTTCCCCCGCTTGCGACATTAAATTATTATATAAATTTTTCACCCGAACGCAAACATAAAGCTAGAAATGGGCAACTTTTCCGCGGCCGCGGAAAAGTTGTCAAATCGACGAAAATTTTCCTCCCGAGTTTTTAACCAATCCTTTTAGTTCCATTTCTGAAAGAATTATTGACAATTTTCCGATTGGGATTTTCGTCATTCTCGAAATCTCATCAATCGTTAATCCCTCATATTCGATTGCTCCAAGAATTTTCCTCTCCTCTCTTGATATCTTAAATTTTTTAAATGTCCCGATGATAGTTTTCATACGGGATCCCGCACGAATGAAATTCGTCGGGATATTTTTTATATTTAATGATTCCAGAATATCTTCCGCCGAACTTACCAATACCGCTCCCTCTTTCAATAATTTTGATGTGCCGTCCGACATTCTGGAGGTTATCGGCCCGGGAACCGCAAACACTGTTCTTCCCTGCGAGGCCGCGTTTGACGCGGTAATTAAAGAACCGGAATCCTTACCTGCTTCTGTCACGAGAACTGCTAAACTTATGCCTGCAATAATTCTATTTCTGGCCGGAAAAGTCCCTTTATTGGCTAACATACCGAGAGGATATTCGGAAATGATTAATCCTCCTGAATCAAGGATCTCCTCGTATAAATTTTGATTTTCCCGCGGATAAGGACAATCTACCCCACACCCCAAAACCGCAATCGTCGACCCTTTTGGCAAGCTTGGCAAGGGTACCCCTTGCCATTTGACTTGACAGTCGATGGCTGTTTTATGAGCTATTCCGTCAACCCCCAGTGCCATACCCGATGCGATAATAAAACCTGCCGAACTGAGTGAGGAAACTAAATCTTCGGTTACCTGTTTTCCGTATGAGGTAATTTTTCTTGTTCCGACAACTCCGATAATATTTTCTGCAAAAAGCAGATTTTTATTTCCCTTTGCAAACAAAACAATTGGCGCATCGGACAATTCCAGAAGTTTTTTAGGATATTCTTTTTCAAATTGCGCAATTATTTCGACTTTTGTTTTTTTAAGCTTTTCCAAATATTGTTTACAATCAAGTTTTTTTCTGAAAAGATCAAATTTTGCAAAAACTTTCTCCCCCACTCCTGCTTTTTTGAAATCGTCCTCTGCTCGCTTCCAGGCTTTTTCTGCCGAACCAAAAATCTCAAGTAATTTCTTAAATCTTTTCGGACCAATAGGAGATAATGAAAAAGAAAGGTAAAAATCTTTTTCCATAAAAATAGAATACCACAGTTTCGTTTGATTTCGTCCGGTGCGCTTCCGAGCAATCCGGCGCTTCTTCTTTCAAATCTCTTACCCTGCTAATAATTTTTTTTAATCATAAAGAATTATATTTGGTAGTAAAGGAGTTTTTTAAAAATGGACAATCATAGTTATCACGGACATTCATCCGGCTCGGAAATGGGATTTTTGCTGGGAGGTATGCTGCTGGCAATTGTTCTTTTTCTTTTATTTTATTTTATTTAATGTGTGAACGGACTTGTAACAAAGAGGTGAATCAGAAATAGTTATGGATAATACTTGGAAACCATTGGAAGGTAATCCCTTATCAAGAATTTTCTTAATAGAATTCGGGGTTTTGATATTGTTTATCCTGCTCTCTTTTCTGGTTTTTGGTTTTGGTTATGGAGAGCAAAGTCAGGGAAGACAGCAAATTTCCTATCCGGGGGTAATAAATTTAGGAAGATAAACCTTAAAATTTTTCCTTGACAAGCACCATTGTAGGTGAAATACTTGATTTGTGGAAGAAAACAATCAAAACACGAATATATCAAACAATCCGCCAGTTCAAACTTCGCCAACCGAACAAATACCTGCAAGTCCCCCTCCACCGACTAAACCCAAATTTAAACTCCCGATTTTAATTTCGATTATTGTGTTTTTAATAGTAATTGGAATAGCTTCTTTATATTTTCTTGTTTTGAACAAAACCGAACAAAAAGCCTGCACGCAGGAGGTAAAAATTTGCCCTGATGGTTCGGCGGTTGGCCGAACCGGACCAAATTGTGAATTTGCCCCCTGCCCTCCGGGCCAGAGGCCCTCTGGGCCGGTGGCCCCCGATCCCACCGCCACCTGGAAAACCTTTGAAAATAATTATGGTAGCTTTTCATTGAAATTACCTGAAGATATGAAGGCTATAGGAGTCGGAATAGACCCACCAAAAGCTGAAGAAGCGAATGAAGTGATTATTTGCGAGGAGTGCGATCAGTCATTTGACCCAAGCAATACTCCTTTGATCGAGCTTAGAATAACTGAACTCAAAAACACTGTCTACAAAGACACGCCCCCGCAAGAGATTGCAAAGCAAAATTATGAAAGCAATATTGCTAATAAGAATAATACAAAGTCGGTAATAAGAAACTTTCAAGAAATCACCTTCTCCGGCGAAACAGCATATACTTATACATTGAACAGCTCAGGATACAGCGGGAAATACGAAGGCTTTATAATGCCGTTAGGAACAAATAGAATTATAGAGATTGAGCGCAATGGATTTTATTATCTAATTGTATATTCCGAAAATTCTGTCTTTGACCAAATCCTCTCAGCCTTTAGATTCACTAACTAATTTTCTGGAGGTAATCTGAGGAATTCTTCAATTCGCTCTATTCTTTTTCGAAGTTCTACGTATTCACGATCAAAATATGAAATTATCACCTTTACATCTTTACGCGTTTGTGCAACATCTTTCTTAATGTCTTTAACGTCTTTTTGTGTATCTTTCTTCAAATCCGAAACGTCCACTTTCAAGCCTGAAACATCTGTCTTTAAATCCGAAACATCTTTCTTCAAATCCGAAACGTCCACTTTCAAGCCCGAAACATCTTTCTTCAAATCCGAAACGTCTACTTGTACGGGGTTGAATATCTTTTGTATTTGTTTTAGGTCATTTTGGCTTAACATAGATTAAAAGAATACAACAATAATTTTAATAAAACAATAACTATTTTTTTTCGAAATAATCGATTAGGATTTTTTTGGCGATGGGGCCGGCAACAGATGAGCCTTCCCCTGAATTTTCCACCAAAACCGTTATAGCTATTTCCGGTTTATAAAACGGCGCAAAAAGAGTTATCCACGCATGCGGCTTAGTTTCTTTGTCGCCAACCTCTGCTGTTCCCGTCTTACACGCAATCTTTATTTTGGTCATTTTAGCAGAGCTTGTCGCATCGTCTTCAATAAAATCCTTTCCATCAATAGGCAGTCTTTCGTTTTTAACTTTAAAATCAAACAAAGGCCATGCCACCCCTCCTGTTTCGCAGGATTGCCGCATACCCTCCCTAACTAAATCGATATATTGTTTATCTACAAGTTTTTTATTTTTTATTTTTAATTTTTTATTTTTGAAAAGATGTGGCTCATATAAAGTACCTCCATTGGCAAAAGCTGCCGTCATCATATTGATCTGCAGGGGCGAAGTCAGCAGATACCCCTGTCCAATCCCATAATTATATGTGTCTCCAAGATACCACTGCTCGCCAATCGTTTTTTCTTTCCATGAAGGAGAAGGAACTGTCCCTTGAATTTCTCCCGGAAGATCAATTCCCAATTTCTTCCCCAGTCCAAATTTATTGGCGTAAGAAGAGATGGTATCTACTCCTGTACGCTCGCCTGTTTTATAGAAAAATATATCATTTGAGCGCTTAATAGCTCGTACAACATCAAGGCTTCCTTCAGTTTTTCCATACTGCAGAAAATACCAGTTCCCAAAAGAAAAACTCCCGACACGCAAAATTCCCGTATCTTCAATAATTGTCGAAGACTTTATTGCTCCGCTTTCAAGCCCTGCAATCGCTGTTACAAGCTTAAAAGTTGATCCCGGAGGATAAGAGCCGGATATGGCACGATTCAGGAGGGGCTGTTTTTCGGAATCATTTAAAATGCTCTCCCGATATTTATATTCACCCGGAGCTTCATAGCTTTCATCATGGGTAAAAACATTGGGATCAAAAGAAGGTTTTGAATATAAGGCCAAAATCGCACCGTTTCTAGGGTCGGAAACTACCGCCGCTCCGCGCGTATAATCTGAAAAAGCATCATGAACAGCCTTTTGAATATCAAGATCTAAAGTTGTTCTAAGGTTTTCGCCTGCAGTTGGTTCTTGTTTCCCAAGCTCTCTTATGAATTTTCCTTCCGAATCCACCTCTGAAAGTTTTTTTCCATTTTTTCCATGAAGCATTTTTTCATACTCTGCCTCAAGACCAATTTTCCCGACAAAATCGGATATGCCATATTCTGAAAAACCGGGAAGGATTATCTCATCTTCTGAAACCTGTCCCAAGAAACCCAAGACATGAGCAAAAACATCTTTATATAAATATTCTCTTTGTATATCGTTTTCGACAGGCTTACCCGCGGATATAAGCTTTAAAGCCTCATCTCTTGAGAGCCTTTTGACCTTTTCTCCCTCAGGAATTTTAAATGAAGGACTATTTGCAACCAAAGGTTTGTCTCTCCGATCATATATGATTCCGCGGGGAGCGGCCAATACTTCAGTCCTTGTCCTGTTTTCATCCGAAAGATTTGAATAATAATCTCCTCTTAAAATCTGCACATAAAAAAGCCGCAAAATAATAATTGTCGAGAACAAAATCAGGAAAAGAATGGGAAAGAGGGATAATATTTCAAAAGAAATAAAATTTCCAAAGTTTTTTTTCCTGCCAATTTTTTCCGATGAAACATAATCAAAAAATGCAGGACCAATCTTTACCATAAATACATACGCTCAGAATGACAATCGCATTGGCCTATTTTTACCATAAGAGTCGGGTTTTAAGAAAATAAGAAAGAGAAAACCAAATGCTCCCGAAAATCAAAAAATATATTAGGAGATTATCGCTATATGAAGCAAAATTTGCAAAAACAAAAGAGGAAAAAAATAAAATTAAAAGATTAATTCTGAAATCCCTTACTTCAAAAACGCGCTTTATAAAAACCAAAACAATAAAGGAGCTGATGATTATAATGGGAGTTAAACCTACGGTGTTGACTTTGAGAATATCAAGAAGTATCCCTGCAACAAAGACAAGAATAAGTGTTTTTAAATCCGGGAAAAGCATGAACGATAAAATTGAAACGATAAAAAGGAAAGGAAGAGCCAAGATTGCGGTTTCAAAAAACAATGACGCAAGAATCAATAAAACTAAAATTAATCTTAAATTCATTAGACGGATAAAAGTATAAAAACCAGATTAAGTTTCGAAAATGAAACAAGAGCCTCAATTTTTGCCGTCTGGAATGGAAGGCTTTCGTTTTTGTTAACCGAATTGACGCGGCCAATAATAAAATCGGGAGGAACACCAAAGCCCTTTTCATTTATTTCTCCTTTTGTCAGAATTAATTCTCCGGGAGTTATTTTTTCATTGACATGCACACGGTCCAACAAAATGAAATCCTCCACTCCTCTTGTTACCCCGGGGACATTCCCCTCTGCTGTTTTTCCAAGAACTGAAAATTTTTCATTTAAAGGTAGTATTACTTGCGAATAAGAAGGGGAAACTTGAATTATTTTGCCAACTAGATTGTTTTGTAAAACAACCGCCATTCCCACTTTGACTCCATGTCTTTGCCCGCGATCAATAATTAAAGAGACCGGACTGGAAAATCTTCCCAGGAATCCGATCACGCGAGCCGGCAAAAGATTGAACTTTTTTGTTTCCGCCGTCTCAAATTGGCTTCTCAAAGCTTCATTGTCACCTTTCAATCTTTGAAATTCAATTAGTTTTTCAGAAAGCCTTGTGTTTTCTTCCTTAATTTTACGAAGTTCTGCTCCATCCCCCCGGCTTATAAAAACCCTCAAATCGTAAAGAAGGGCTTTTGGCGGGGAAAAAACCGTTTGCGTAACATTTGAAAGAAATTTTACTGCCGGAAAATCATTATTTAAGAAAATCAAAATTGATGCAAATAAAAAAACAGCAAGAAGGATTAGAGGCTGCTTTTTCATATGATCTATTCTAGCGCTAAGCTTTAAAAATTACAAATATGGTTAGGCTCGCCGAAATAACAAAAAGACAATGCTTTATTGCTTCGGCTTCGCGAAGATTAGGAGTCTTTTCCAATCCGTCCCCGGGGGCCAGCAGGTTTGAAGAATTATCCGCTCTCCCGTACCAAGCGCCGCGTCAACAAAATCTACTTCTTTTGCCTCAACAATTTTCTTATCATAAACAGTGTAATTATACCTTTTACCTTTAAAGAATATATAAATTTCGTCTCCCGCCTCAAGTTCTTTTAAAAGGTAAAAAACCGCGTTATAGCGCCCCACATTCCAGAAATTGTCGGCCGAGTGGGCAAAAAGATAAGTTGTACCGTTTATTCCCGGGTACGCCGTGCCTTTTGCATGGGCAATTGCCGTCCGCAAGGCCTCAAGATATTCCTGCTTATTTCCCGGATCAACATTTGCTTGAATTTTTTGGCTTGCGCCGATTTTGGGAACAACAATTGAGAACTCCGCATCAGGAGGGATCAAGACTTGTTCTTTTGAGTTTGAGAGCACATCACGCAACAGACTTGGGGAGGAAGGTTTGGTTTGTTCCTGATCTTGATACTTTCGCGCCAATTTTCCAAGCTCGGTCTCTTGAGAAGCTACATCATCGGCTAAAGAATAACTTATTCCCCGGGCGCGAGAAACCCTCCATGAAGCTTCATAATACAACGCAGGCCCAAATGTCGCGATAAAAGCAAAAATAGTGAATAAGACCAGAAAATTACCCACGGTGCGCAGGATCAAATATTTTAAAACTTCTCGCCTCACAAGTTTAGTATACAGCAGAAACAAAAAACAAAACTTCTTTTTTAGTTTGTCTTAGTTTTTCTCTCGGCTAAAAAAAGAAATATAAGAATTAGAAGAAAGGCGGTCAAGGACATCAGGGGAATTGTTATGTAGCCAAAAAGCTCTATTTGTTTTGTTGTACAAGAAACCGCATCGCTGGCACAAGGCAGAGCAAGAGCCGGCGCCGTCTGAAGAATGTAATGATAAATTGCAATTATCGAACCGATTGCCGCAAGAGGAATAACATATTTTTTAACTCCCGCATCTTCCTTAATAAGAGCAACACCCAAAATAATTGGGAGCGGGAACATAAAAATCCTCTGAAACCAGCAGAGTCTGCATGGAGGAATCTGAGCAATTTCTGATAAAAAAAGGCTCCCTATTGTTGCGATTACCGAAACAAGGAATGCAAAAGTAATCGAGTTGTAAGAAATAAAATTAAAGAAAGGTTTAAGTCTTTTAATTTTTCTATTCGTTTGAAACAACGCAAACAGCAAAATGAGGAGAATGAGCAAAATTTGACCTGCTATTACTCCTGCCCCTGATAAATTCAAAATAACATCAATTGCTTCTCTTGTCATTTCCTTATCTTATTTCAATTCCTGATCTATAATCTTTTTGAAATCCTCGATTGTACGAGGATTTTCAATCTTCTTCCCGTTTAGGAAAAAGGTGGGGGTTGCATTGACGCCGTTGCTTATTCCCTCTTCCTGATTCTTTGTTATTTTTTCCTCAAGATCATTTCTATCATAATCTTTATTAAATTTTTCAAGATCAATATTAAGCGCTTCAGCATATGAAATGAATTTGTCTTTTGCTTGCCCTCCCGGCAGTTCTGACCATTCTGATTGCTTATCATAGAGCAAATCATGCATTTTAAAGAATTTCCCTTGTTGTCCCGCCGCTTCTGCTGCTTTTGCTGCGGGCGTGGCATTGGCATGAATAGAAGTTAAAGGAAAATGTTTGTATACAAATTTTATTCGGCCATCATAGGCACTAAGAATTTCTTTTATAATCGGATGGTAGGCTTTGCAAGCCGGACACTGAAAGTCCGCAAACTCAACAAGAGTGATTTTGGCATTTTGAGGTCCTTTAGCCTGCCCTAAATCTGATAAAACAGCGGGTTTTGAATTTGAGGATTTTGCAAGGAAAACGAGGAACGAAAAAAAGGCAAGAAACAAAATGGAAGAAATCCCAATGACGATCCATTTTATCGTATTTTGCCTACCTTTGTCTTTTGCCTGATCAAGCTTCTCAAGCTTTCTCATCTGTTTCATCTCTTTTTTTGTCAAAAGCCTATTCTGATCCATGAACTATATTATCTTTAATAAGAGGGGTTAAGTCAATTGTTTTTTTTGTGTTTGATCATAGGGCGGGTATTTAGTAAAATATTTAAGTTCGTTCGATCCGCCCCCGTAGCTTAACGGATAAAGCAGGCCCGTCCTAAGGGCAAGACTGGAGGTTCGATTCCTCTCGGGGGTACTATAGAAATATTAAATATCAAAAATAAAATATAAAAGATTTTGTGTTCGCAGTAATTGCCAGGGTATAGCGCGGTGGCCCCGTAAAATTTTCGGAGTGTAGTGAACCGGTATCACGCTGCGTTCGGGACGCAGAGCAACTGGGTTCGATTCCCAGCACTCCGACAGAAAATTTGTACGGGGTTCGGGACCGTGAGGTCGGCAGTTCAAATCTGCCATCCCCGACTCACAAATAATTGACACAAATAATTTTTCTTGTTAATCTATATCTGCAAAAATGGCTGTTGGAAAAAAGGTCGTAAAAAAAGTAAAGGCAAATAAAAAAATCGTTAAATCAGCGAAAAAAAGACTCATTCGAGTTCGTGGGAAAAAACAAAACAAACTACTTTCCTTTTTAATTGGTATCTTTACGGTATTGTTTATTGCTTTCTTAATCTTTCAATACGCCCGGCAGAATAATTACAAAGAAGTCTTGGGCAAACAAACGCATTCGCCGGCCGGCGAACTCAAGCAAACTTCTGAATTTAAAAATATCCGCTAGCCTCGAGCGCTTAACCCTTGACAATATTCTTGTAGTTGTGATACAAATTATCACCCATGGCAACGGAGCAAGAATCAGGGATAATTGGTAAACCCCACCCCCACGACCACGCGAATGGGGCATTGGAGAATAACGAACGGAACATTGCGGTGCGGGGTAAAAACGAGGGTTTAGATTTTCAGCAGCAATATGATCTTCTCCCTTGGATTCGAGTACCCTCATTAGAAGAAAAGGGCGCTCTGAAGAAAAGGGGAATAATTTTTCTTCCGGCAGGCACACAATCATTGGATCAGATGACCTCGGAAGATCCGGGCTATTTCAAGAGTAATACGCCAAAATATCTGATTGTCAGACCCCTGTTAATGGAGTATGTTTTACCTGCTCCAATATGGGTTGGCTTAAATCCGGAGCAGCCGGCAATCCCATGCAGTTTTAATAAATCTCAAAAGGAACAGCTTGGGATAATTCAGGATCTTTCATGGAATTTACAACAAGAGTTTCCGGATGCGCGCGCAGTAATACTACCTGCCGTAGCCCTTGCTCTGATAGACAGGGCTTATTTTGAACAGACCGGCCAGCCGCTATTTAAAAATTTTTATGCCAGAGCGCTTGATCAAGTCTCCGGGTTGAGCGCCGCGCATGTTGGTCGAGATGATCATCCTGATGCCCGGCTGAATGTTCATGAGTGGGCTACCGGCCTTGGTTTTGCCAATATTGCCGCGGCTCTCACGATAGTATTTATCCAAAAACAGGGCGCGGGGGATCAGACCATTTCGTCCGATCTCCTGTAGGCGTGGATATCCCCGGGGGTAAACCATAGGTTTTTCTCAAAATTTGCCTCCTCGATTGAACCCGAAATATGGAGTAAGTTTGAAACTCCCCGCTTCTCATCATTCGCGTAGGCCGCGGAATCTGTTGAGAAGTCGCCCCGGATTGTTCCGGCGGGGGCCGCAACGGGCATTGTTGGACCGGCCATATTTATTACATTTTCAACCGCGTGTCTTCCTTCAAGAAGTATTGCGATAACCGGCCCTGATGAAACATAATCCAAAAGCCATCCGACAACCATTTTACCTAATTCCATAGGGTTATCCGTTCCCAGTTCCTTTTTTGCTCTTTGTCCGTCCCGTAATGCTTGTGAAGAAGTTCGTGGCTCGGCAGGATCATTTTCATGGCGACAATTTTTAGGCCCATCCGCTCAAAACGGTGCACGATTTCGCCGACAAGCCCCCGCTTGACGCCGTCCGGTTTTATTAAAACAACGGTCTGTTCCATCTTTATAACTTTAGCAATTTTCCGTCCCCTTGTCCAGTAGATTTTTAGAGAAGTTTAAGTCTCTTATTGGCAAGGGCCGGGCCTTGACATAGAAACTAAACGAGGGGGGCTGCCTGTTGCTTGAAATAACCCACGCCCCATGCCACCAGTTTATACCGTCGAGCTCTCCCATAAGAATCTGTTTTTCGAGAAATTCCATCGACATCCATTGTTACTTTGTCTTTAGATATACGCAAAAGTTCTGAAATGCCTTCGTAATTAATCCCCATAATCATTAGCTTCAGAATATTCTCTTCTCTCCCCGTTAAGGGTTCACTTGGACCCGCTGACAAATTATGTGCGTCAATGTAACCGTTTCCAACCGAAATAGCCACAGCAAGTGCTAATTTATTTATGAATTTATCAGGAATCTCAACATAAAGTGGATGACGGACGATCCTTTGGGTGATAATTTCGGTTATCTCTTCCTTTTGACTTGACACATTGCTATATGACCTACGCACACTCTCCGCAATCCCTTGTTCATTTAATCCTTCTGCTAAACACCGAAGCACATCGAGTTGTCTTTGGGTAAAGGAAACATCAGATAACATCCCTTCATCAGGCGAGAGCCCTGGTCCTGTCGGTCCGTTCCGGGTTTCTACTGTCATTTTGGCTATTTTATAAAACGGCTTCTGAAAAAGCAATGACTTTTTCTTGCAAGGTCATTGCAAGGCCTCGCCTTGCGAGGCTATTTCTTGGTTTTTCTCTGGAATAGTCGGGGAATTTGAGGGTAAAATGTAGTGTGCTATACTTAATTTCATGAAAACCATCGAGGTTAAAAATCTTAAAAAGTTTTATCAAATTTATAAAAAGGACGCGGGGTTTTGGGGTTCGGTCAAATCCTTTGCGGTAAGGCATTATGAAGAAGTCAAGGCGGTGGATGGGATTACTTTTGAGATTGAGGAGGGCGAACTGGTTGGTTTTATCGGTCCGAACGGCGCCGGGAAAACCACAACTCTGAAATGTCTCTCCGGCCTTCTCTACCCCACAGACGGAACCGTGCAGGTCTTAGGCTACGCGCCATATGAGCGCAAAACAGAATTTCTAAAACAAATTTCCCTGATCATGGGGCAAAGAAATCAACTCTGGTGGGATTTGCCGCCAATTGAGACCTTTATTCTTAATAAAGAAATCTTTGAGGTTCCCGACAACCAATTCAAGAAAACACTGGATGAACTTATTAAGCTGCTGGCTGTTGAGGATATTCTTAAGATTCCTGTAAAAAGGCTCTCCTTGGGTCAGCGAATGAAATGCGAGCTTATTTCATCTCTCTTGCACTCTCCGCGCGTATTATTTCTTGATGAGCCAACTCTGGGCCTTGATGTTGTGATGCAGAAGGCGCTCCGCGAGTTTATTTCCGAATACAATAAGCGATATCACGCTACGATTCTTTTAACCAGTCACTACATGAGAGATGTTGAGGCGCTGTGCGAAAGAGTAATAATAATTAACCACGGAAAAATTCTTTTCGACGGAAAGCTTAATGCCCTTGTTAAAAAATATGCTCCGCATAGGATCGTCCGAGTGGTGCTTGGGAAAAGGGTTGACCAAAAAGAGATCGAAAAGCTTGGGGAAATAAAAACTTTTTCATACCCTGAGGTCATACTGACTGTT
>Ga0075725_115_pt1 | contig 19084 bp, 14 predicted proteins | sample RifGroB1_FD_67786 | JGI IMG/M metagenome (GOLD analysis project Ga0075725, IMG submission 67786) | Microgenomates (Levybacteria) bacterium GW2011_GWB1_39_7 | reverse complement strand
AACAGCAAGACTGCCAATCCCGTCATTAACTACAATTTGATTATCGGGTAAGCCGGTGTCATCCTCGGGGAAGTGACCGATATTTGGTATTAAAACTTTTACGTAGTCCGGACTCTGAAACCTGATACCTAAAAATCTTAATTCGAAATTTCTGTGAACCGAGCTGGAAATAAGTTCCAGTTTATCACGCTCCATTTCTCCAATCGTCATACATAAAAATAAAGGAGCAGTTTTACCACGATTTATGTCAGGGGGTCCCATTCTTTCTGTCATAAGAGAGGATTATACATGACAGAAGATTTTTTTACCATTTCTTTTGACAGTGTTTATTCGACTTAGATTTAAACTTATAGTAAAATCTTAACCCTATGAATGAGAAAGATAGAAATATTCCGGTTGAGGCAATTCAAAATGCTAATGGTTCAGACAAAATGCGCAACGTTCGGAGGCAGCAATTTATAGCAAGGTGGGGATTTAGAGCGGGAATTATTGCCGGTCTTTATGAAGTAAAAGATACCGCATTTGATGAAGCAGTAAGTGTGCTTACAAATTTTCACCCTAACGATTTGCGGACTTTTATTATTTTGGAACTATCTGGTTTGGCAATAATCGCATCAAGAGTAATAAACTATCATTATGAAAAGCAGAAAAATGCAGTTAGAATAAACTCTATAAACAAAGCAATTAGTAAAGAGCTTGAATCTTACGGCCCGGAAATGTTACCGGAAGGATATGTAGATCAATATAAAGATTCGGTAAATAAGCTTATTGGGGTAGCGAGAAGATTTAAGATAGCATCTAAGCGTGGAGCCCAAAGATTCCTTGACGTGGCGGAAGAAAGGTTTTTTGAATTCGCCCAGGATAAAAGAAGGAAGCTAGGCAGAAACAGAATAGCCGAGATTGGAGGAATGCTTGTCAGAAATATTGAGGTTGACGGGATGCTTGATACAAGAGGTATGTATAGTTCATGGAGAATTGAGCTTGCGTTGTTTGAGAATGTTCCATTCAAAATTAACGGCAAAAGCACTAATTTGAAGGAGTTTTTAGACGAAGAGGATCCTCATACAAAAAGATCCTATAGAATAGAAAAAATAAGGGAGGCTGCCGAAGCTCTTCGGAAAAAAGACAGCATCGATTTAAAAAAGATGGATGAATACGAAAAACAATTGCTTGGGAAAAAGATGGGTGAATACCAAGAACTGTTACTTGCGGAACTGGCGCCATTTATTGATAATTCTCGGATGGCGCTTGGAGTTTTATTGAAGCAAGGGATGCTTTCAGGGGAGGTAGCTTATAAGGCAAGACAGAGAATTTGGGAGAGAGTGGCCCAGGTAAATTTGCCCCTAATGATAAATTACCTTTCAAAAATCAACATAAGAGATCAGATTATTAACCTTACAGAAAAAGACGCAAAAAATAAACCCACCGACTGGACAGGAGGCGTCAAAGCGGAAAATAAAATTCGTGGAGACATGGATGATGATCAATGGGTTAATTTTAAAGACAGAGTGTTAAGGCACCATACCGAAGATATGCAAAGGGCATCACGGGGGGAAGTGGTAAATGATAACGACCACCAAGGAGATTATTCGCCTGAAGAATGGGCGCTCATAGGAAAGATTAGAAATCTGGGTTCAGATATAGCCCCCGATCTAGCAGACATCATGTTTTCTTATGTTCCTTTTATGAATGATGTGCCTTTTGAAGAACTTGATTATGCAAGACCCGGAGACACCATGTATAAAAGAGCGATAGGAGGAGATGTCCCCAACTTTTTCGAGGCATCAAATAATTTATTGGCCATTTGTAATAATGTTGGAGGGGAGAAGATCGAGACAATCCTAGAGGCCATGCTGAAAATTGAGCGGGGAATCGAGTCTCCCCAGGGAAACGACCCAGCAACCGAAAGGTTATTCCCTATAGTCTCCGCATGGGGAGACTTAGTTATGACTAAGGGAGGCAAAAGACAGATATTTGTAAAAGCCTTAGCGGATGTATTAAGGGTTCCCACCTCAGAAGCGCAAACTTTTATAGGCAAAGAAGCCCTTTCTTTGAGTGAGCCTGAAATGTTAAAAGCTTTGGGAGAAGCTGAGAAACATGGGATAATAACTCATGAACAATACAATGAAATGAAAAAGAAGAAGCACCTTACTCTTTTTTGGTTGCTATGGCTGATTCTAAGAGATGTAGTCGTGATGGCTCCCCTAATCGCAGGTTGGCAAGTTGGAAAACAAACAGGAGGCACGCTTAAGCTATCAGCATAAGAAATAATTCTCTTTAAGCTCCAACAATTTTCCTGATTATACCCAATGGCCCTGCCTTCGCTCCAGGCATAGGTGTTGGAGCAAATGCTGTAATTCCGGCCCCAACAGTACTTCTCACAGTTCCCGTGGCCGCTCCGGCTCCCGCGCCGATTGACTGTCCAATACCCGCCGAAAGCTTGCCTTCAGGAGTCTTGAGCGCCGCTCTTACAATCTGGACAACATTTGGAGTAAGAAGAATTATCCCCAGTCCGATTATCGCGGCGAAATTTTTTGGGTTTCCGGGGTTTCCAATAAACGGCGGAACAAAAGTTCCATATCCGCCGCGTCCAAATTCCTCAATAAACACTTTTCCCAGCAAAAACATAAGCAAAGTGGTGGGAAAAGCGGAGAGGTTGGCAATAATATCCCTGACCCAGGCCCCAAAATTAAGGGTTGAGCCGGGAATCAGGCCTCCGGCAATCCAAAAAGGAGAGAAAACAATGTTGATCAAAATGAAAATATAAGTTTTTAATAACTGGAACCAAAGGCGGAAAAGAGCAATCAGAATCGCGGCGGCAATGACTATAAAGGCAATAAGTCCCCCAAGTATTCCAAGCACCTTGTCCACTCCGCCCCCAAGAAACCCGCCGGCAATGCCTCCTACTACTCCTCCAACTATCGTTCCACCTACCGGAATTATAGAGCCTGCTAATCCGCCAATGACCATCCCTATAAAACCAGCTATAATTCTTCCGGATGTCCCAAGACTAAAAAGGCTAGCAATTATACTGCCGATTCCAATAGAGGCATCTTTTGCGATGCCGGTTCCTCCTAAAAATCCCATAGCGCTTAGTGGATTTGCGCCTTGTATTGAATTTGGACTGAAGGAAGCGACATCTACCAAATTGGCAGAAGAAAAGATATTGAAAATCAGGAAAAGAAGCACATACATCATATCAATTAAAAAACCCGCAATCGCGAATGAAAAGGTAACCAAGACCAGAGCAATTATAATTTTAGGAATTTGGTTTTGAATAGTCATAACTGTCCGGGGGTCTATTTTTATCCGGAACATTATGCCAAGGCCGATTAAAACAAATATCAAAACAAAAAACATAAAAACTACATTTCTAAAAACTATCCATAATTTCATTATCTTGCTTAATCCGGAGAATCCTACACCGTTCCCGGAGACATCGTCTATTGTTGGATCTGAATTTTGCTGATCTTGCGATAATCCGGGATCTCCCGTATTTCCTGCGTAGGTTTTTTTTGCAATTCCAAAATTTCCCGCCAAATATCTTACATATTGAGAACCTGAAACGGGAATATCAAAAGTCGCCGCTATCATTTGGCCGGTAATTCCAATTAATCCCCCGCCGTTTTCAACAAAACCAATTTTGCCTGTCGCCGGATCCACTCCCAAACACTTGCCGCTTGGATTCATTGGGTCAAACCCGGCTATCTGGCAGGAGGCGGCAGCCGCGATCTCCAAGAGAACAGATTGGGTATAGGTATGGAAATTTTGGGGCACATCAGGATTTGTATTTAAATAGTTTGTCCGCGAGCCGGTGGATGAAAACTGCGCGTTGGCTGTTGGTGTAACCAAAAAACAAAAAACCAAAAACAAAAAACCAAAAACAAAAAACCATGAAGCAATAGACCTTAGTTTCATAGGGCAGCCTAATTTAAGTATGGGTTAATCTGAAAAAATTGTCAACACAAGGGGGATAACAATTGACAACTGACAACTGACAATTGTTAAAAAACCAATTTCTATATTAAAATTTATTTAGATTTCGCCCGAATTTAGAATTCAACAAGGGTGTTTGATAATTGGAAAGCTTGGTTATTGGTTATTGTGTTTGAATGTGGTATTATTATGCGATCAATCAATGAGAAAAATAATTTTAATATTTTTTTCTTTTCTCTTGTTTTTCTCAATTTTTCCTTCAAGAGCTTCTGCCCAATTGCCTTCCGAAGAAAAAGCAACAGAAAGTTCCCAGACAGTAGGGTACGATTTGCCCTATCCCGGAATTCTCCCTGACAATCCTCTCCATTTTTTAAAAGCAATAAGAGATAGGATCGTTGGGGTTCTTATAAGCGATCCGCTTAAAAAAGCAGAATTTAACCTTCTGACTTCGGATAAGAGAATAAGTTCCGCGATGATGTTAGCCGCCAAAGGAAAAGATAAGCTGGGGATTGAAACATTGTCAAAAAGCAATAATTATTTTCATCAGGCAATAAGTTCGGCAAATGAAGCAAGAAATATGGGGAAGAGAATTGATATGGTTTTACATAATCTGGAATTATCCTCAAAAAAACACAAAGAGTTGGTAAGGGGGATGGAGGAAAAAGTTTCTCGGGAATTTTTATCCCAGCTTCAATCAGAGGAAAAAAGACTCTCGGAGTTTGAAAAATCTGTGATTCAGTTAAGGACTAAGTGAATTAGATCTTTTTTAGAACCCGGATAATTTTTTTGTTCAAAACAAATTTCTATTTCTTCAATTTTTTAAAATTTTTTCCTGCCTCAAAAAGCGAAGCTAAAAAATAACCTGATCTAGTTTGATACAAAAGTTGATAGTTGACTATGCTGATATAGTGTCCTACCATTTATTTCGGCACTATATATGGGTGTTTAAAGGATTGTTTGCACTTTAATACTAATTCAAAAGTCAAAAGGCAAAACTCAAAATTGTAATTTGAAAAAATTTAAACTTTTAACTTAATTTTTGACTTTTAAATTTTAATTTTTAACTCTCACATGACTTGTCCTTATTGCAAAAGCGCAGATTCGGAGGTAGTTGAGACAAGGGTTTCTGAGGATGGAAGCAATATCCGACGAAGAAGGACCTGTGTTTCTTGCGGGAAAAGATACACAACCTACGAGAGGATAGAAAACATTACTTTAATTGTCCAGAAAAAGGACGGAAAAAGAGAGCAGTTTGACAGAGAAAAATTGAAGTCCGGGGTAATGAAAGCTTGTGAGAAGACAACTGTTTCTATGGAGTCTATTAATAATATAGTAGATGAGACAGAACGCGAATTAATGTCAGGGGAATCAGTTGAAACAGACGCAAAAAAAATAGGACAGATAGTTGCCGCAAGACTTAAGAAACTGGACAAGATAGCATATATAAGATTCGCAAGCGTTTTTAAGCGATTCGTAGATTTAGAGGATTTTGAGAAAGAACTAAAAAAACTAATCAAATAAAAATATGAACAAACAAAATTTAGAAACAGAATTAATACTTCTTTGTGATTATGCGCTCATATCTAAGGAAGGCAAGCTAAGCGCGTTAGGAATTTTCGAAGAACTTCGGACCACAAATCCAACTGCTGTTTTAGCGAAGGGATTTTTAGTTGCAACATTAAGTGGTACGCCGAATACAGCTTATAAGCTGAATATTAAAGCAGAGCATAAGGTAGAAAAAAGATCAATTCTACCACCTTTAGAGATGGGTGTTCAGACAGGTCCAAATGGGAGAAGCAATTTGCTTTTAGAGCTAGTTGGTATAACTTTCCCTAAGGAAGGAATATATGACTTTAAAATACTCAGCGAAAAAGAAGAAGTGGGCTCCACCCATCTAACAGTGATTAAGATGAATAACAACAAAGAAAGGGAGGTAGCTAATTAAATATGAACAATAACGAAGACTATCTTTTAGGATCCACTATAAATCCATCGAGTTCTTTTGGAAATGGAACTGAATCTTTTGGCTCTCTGGAAGCGTTTTCATCAGAGATTGTCGAAGTAGGAAACGCAGGGGGATCCATAGGGTCTTCTACAGCTAATTTGACAGAGGGCAAATCTATCATAACCCCGTTAGGAAGTAGTGATTATGCCACCACCGGTTCTTTTGCGATTAGTTGTTACAGAAAAACAGAAGACATTCCAGTAATTAAGGACGAAAAAGACCCAGAAGGTTTACTTTCTATTATTGATAGATGTCATCACAAGAAGATATTACTGCAGGGATATAGATCTAGTGCAAATTTATACGAATGATATTTAGATTATGAAACTTACAGGATTATCGGAAAAAGTATTTTTGGATCGTTACTCCCTGAAGGATAAAAAGGGAAATCCCATTGAAAAGACTCCTGATCGGATGTGGAAAAGGATAGCAAAGGCAGTCGCCGCAATTGAAAAAAAGGAAGACCAAAAAAAATGGGAAAGAGAATTTTATGAAGCAATGTCGGGCTTCAAATATGTTCCCGGCGGCCGGATTTTGGCCGGCGCGGGCACAGGATTTGAAGTAACCTATTATAACTGTTTTGTCATACCTTCGCCTCGTGATTCACGAGAAGGAATTCTTGACTCTTTAAAACAAATGGTTGAAATTATGGCTCGAGGCGGCGGGGTGGGTATTAATCTTTCATCTCTTAGGCCCCGTGGACAGAGGGTTGAAAAAGTGAATGGGTTCTCGTCAGGGCCATGTAACTGGGCGGAATTATTTTCTGTTGCTACAAAAGATATTATTCAGCAAGGCGGGACCAGACGCGGCGCCTTAATGCTTATGCTTTGGGATTGGCATCCCGATGTTGAGGAATTTATAACCGTCAAGCAGGATCTTGCGCGGATTAATGGTGCAAATCTCTCCGTTTGCGTATCAGATTCCTTTATGGAGGCTGTGGAAAAAGACCTTGACTGGGAACTTGTTTTCCCGGACAAAAAAGATCCTGAATATGATACCAAGTGGAATGGAGATATTTTTGAATGGAAAGCACAGGGTAAAAAGGTTATAGTTCACAAAAAGGTAAAAGCAAGAGCCATCTGGGACTTGGTTGCGGAGGCTGCTTGGAAGTCGGCCGAACCGGGAGTAGTCTTTATGGAGCGTTATAACAAGCTCCACAACAATTGGTACTGGAACAGGATTAATTGCGTAAATCCATGCGGGGAGGAAGGTCTTCCCCCTTGGGGAGTCTGTAACCTTGGATCAATTAATCTTTCGTCTTTAGTCCGCGGCAATAACATTGATAAAAAAGGAGTTTTTGACTTTAAAACATTAAGAAAAGTCATTCGTGCCGCCACTCGTTTTCAAGATAATGTTATTGACATGGATACTTATGTATTTGAAGGAATAAGGGAAACGCAGCTTGAGGGAGAAAGAAGGATTGGTCTTGGAACAATGGGTTTGGGAGATACTTTAATTAAGCTTCATTTGCGTTATGGATCGGCAGAATCATTAAAGTTTATCGAACGAGTCTACAGAATTATAAGAGATGAGGCATATCGGACATCAGTTGAGGTGGCAGCGGAGAAAGGACATTTTGGAAAATTTGACAAGAAACTTTATCCTCAAGGCAAATTCATTCGGTCGCTGCCGGAAGATATCCAGGAATCAATAAAAGAAAAAGGAATAAGAAATTCAATTTTGCTAATGCAGGCACCAACAGGATCCACCTCCCTTATGGTAAATACAACTTCAGGTATTGAGCCTGTTTTTGAGTTTGAATTTGTCAGGCGCGACAGAATTGGAGAGCATGTAATTCTCCACCATCTTTATGAAAAATGGTATCAAAAGCATAAGGCGGACATTGAAAGCGGCAAGATTTTGCGGCCTTCTTGGTTTGTTTCGGCAAACGATCTGACGCCTGAGGATCACATCAAGGTCCAGGCAGCAATTCAAAAATATGTTGATGCTTCAATCTCAAAAACGGTAAATGCTCCCAAGACCCATACGGTGGAGGATGTTAAAAAGCTCTATACTCTGGCTTATAAACTTGGCTGCAAGGGAATTGCGTACATGAGGGATGGTTCGCGGGCAGGCGTTCTTGAGCGGGTAGATGATAAGAAAAAAGAAGAAAACCAGCCTGAGATAAAGCAAGCTCCGGCAATAAGCAAGAGACCACCTATTATGTATGGTTTAACTTACAAAACTCAAACGCCCCTCGGGGATGCTTTTATAACAATTAACAAGAATGAGAACGGGGACCCTTTTGAGGCATTTGTCACAATTGGTAAATCCGGTTCTGATGTTGCGGCTATGACAGATGCCCTGGGACGAATGATTTCAATTACCCTTCGTCTTCAAAGCCCTGTTCCGGCACGCGAGAGAATAAGACAAATTGTCGCCCAGTTATCGGGAATCGGAGGAATGAGAACGGTAGGCTTCGGAGAAAACCGGGTCAGATCTGTTCCCGATGCGGTTGCCAAGGTTTTGGCAGAGGAGTTCGGGTTTTCCGTAAACGGAGTGGTAAAGGATCTCCGGAAAAATGAATTATCCCAATCAAATGGACAGACCCTGCCTGCCGGCCCGCTTCGCCAAAGCTCTAGCGAGGCGAACAAGCAAGGCAACGGGAAAGCAAGCGGCGGGATTGTTCCTAATGGCCAGGTCTTATCCTCCAGCGCTCAAATTACTCCGGCTTCGCAATCGGCTGTTTCTGCCGATACCGTTGTCATGGAGCAGCTAAGTATTTCCGCAGAACCTTCAACACCGATTGAATCGGTGTCAACTCAGAGCTCATTTGACTTGTGTCCTTCTTGCGGAGGAGCAAGCCTTGCCCATGAAGAAGGATGCAAGAAATGCTATAGCTGCGGCTATTCTGAATGTTGAATTATATGAAAACAGTTTTTGGAAATTAGAAAATAGTAATGGAAAATAGAAATTAGAAAATAGCAAAACCGCTTTCCAGTTTCAAATTTCTATTACCAATATCCAATTTCTTATAACTAATTTCTAACTCTAATATATATTGGAAATCGCCGTGAAAGTCGGCGGAACTGCCGGTACTGTTATATCCAGAAAACAATATATATTTTCATCCCCGAGCAGGGAATCTTTTTATTTTACTCTCGGGGACATCGGGAGTTTTTTTATGGCGATTTATACAAGAACAGGAGACAAGGGGAAAACTTCTCTTTTTTCGGGGAAAAGAGTTTGGAAGGATAATCTTCGGGTAGAAACCTATGGGTCTCTGGATGAGGTAAATTCGATTATTGGAGTATCAATCGCCAATCTTAAATTATCAAACAAAAAAATTATTCATCTCAAAAATCTTTTAATTGATATTCAGAGGACGCTTTTTTATGTTAATTCATATCTTGCCGGTTTATACGATGCAATTGACAGCATAGACTTAAATAAAAAAATTGAAATCTTCGAAAAAGAAATAGATGAAATGACACAAAAAGTGCCGAAGCTTTCAAATTTTATTTTGCCGGGAGGAGGAACTGCCGGAGCAAACCTTCAACATGCAAGGGCAGTGGCAAGAAGAGCAGAGAGGCTAATCGTAAAGCTCTCAAGAAGAGAAAGAGTTGATGAAAGGGCAATTAAATATATAAATCGCTTATCAGATTTTCTTTTTACGGCATCCCGATTTGCAAACTTTATTGAGAAGAAAAAGGAAAGGATTTGGTCCCGATGAAATATGAATGGTGAAGCATATACGGTTTCTTATGACAGAGCTAACTATAGAGCCCCCGTTAAAGGGGACTTTGACTCCTTTGATATTTTAAAAAGGAGAGAGGAGGGAATAAAGGATAATATTTTGCGATATCTTGGAGAATATCGTTTGGGAGTAAAATTTGATGAGTTTTTTTACAGAGTGGAAACAGATTCCTCAACATCTGAAAAATATTTGGCAGGTAAGGAACCTGGACCGATAAGAGATATTTTCAGGCGTGCTATAAGAGCAAAAGAAGAGAAAGGGCTTCCTGTCCGGCGCGAAGTCGCAGAGTGTTTAGGATTCCAGAAATTAGAGAAGGAATTACTGGGGGGGCTTGATGATAAACTTTTTGTTTGGGTTAGTCCGCCCGGTTCAGAAGAGGAAGGTTACGGTCTTTACAGCTTCACTTTCATAGGAGAAGCCATAAAAGATCCCGAAACAGGTGAGAGAAAAATAAGAGTGATTCCCTACAGAAATGTGGCAACTCTCGAAGCTCACAGAAGAAGAGTGGCCTTATTTAGTAATGATTGTGGCAGGTTTGAGAAAGACACAGACTTTCTTGCCAATCCGGTTATCTTTTCTTCCAATGAGAGTATTAAAACGACGGACGATATACTTTCAGTTTTGGGAGAGCGGGAAAGATTTAACATAGAATGGTTTGAGAGACTCAAGCAAAGAGTAGGAGGACTTATGGATGAGTATGTGAGGCTTGTAAAAACCGGAGCCTCTGATTGGGAATTGGTGAGAGCAAGAAATGCGATCGAGAATTATACAATATCTATAAAAAATGAGATTATAGAGGGGAAAGTTTTTTCGGATGAAGAACTATCAAAAAAATATATTTTCGCTGAATTCGGCAAAGATACCCCTCCTCCTGTTGCCGGAAGCTGCGGCTCAACTTTAATGGAATTGCATAATGAACACAATAGGAATTGGGAATATCACTTGGGAGACTGCGTTGTTTGCCAAGCTAAGTTCGTCGATGTAGGTCCGTGCAACATTTGTAAAAACTGTGAGAAGGAATTCGATAAAGAAGAATCAATGCCCTGGGGGCCCCGGGGTCGCATAGAATTAGGGATTTTAGCCTCAAAATAGACAAGAGCTTATAGTAAAAAGTACAAATTGTGAATATCTTGGGAATAACTACAAAAATGTAGACCCATAATATAGATTTTTCAATTTCGAATTTAAAATTGATAAACTTTAATTATGTCTTTTCTCGATTTAATATTTCCAAAAAAATGCATTAACTGCCGTCGCTTCGGCGATTTTATTTGTTCCGATTGTTTCTCAAGAATTAAATTTAATGATAATTTTCAATGTCCTGTCTGTTTTCGGCCATCAGTTAATGGCCTTACGCACCCGGTGTGTAAGGCTCGATACTCATTAGACGGTGTGATTTCGGTAGTCGCTTACAGCCCTGTTACAAAGCGCATGATTCAGCAGTTTAAATACAAACCTTATGTATCAAAACTAAAAGATACGATTGGTGAGATTATGATTGAAGGATTATTACAAAATGAATCTTTTTATTCTTTTATTGAAAAATATACACCTGCTTTGATTCCCGTTCCTTTAAGCATGAAGAAGTTCCGTTCACGGGGGTATAACCACGCAGAGCTTTTGGCATCTTATGTCGCAAAATATTTCCATCTAGTTATAAGTAATAAGTTATTAGTCCGTGTCAAAGATACCAGACCACAGTATAAACTAGGTAAAAAAGAAAGATTTGAGAACATTCGGGGCGCATTCAATATCCGCGAATCCGCCGGCCGGCGGACAGAAATTCTTGGGAATCACTTTTGCAAAGGAACTCTAAACTAAACTTGCAATTTGCCCCTGTAGTTTGATATAATTAGCTTCAATTGGGGATGCATTGCATCGACAAAATTGCTCATTAAAAACTGCAAGCCGATAATGATACTAATCGTAAAAGCGTATTAAAAACAAATGCTAAGTTCAATCTTGGCGGTCAAAGTTTTGCATACGCACAACCTGCGTACGCTTACAACTAAGACCTGTTCGTACCACTATTTTTCCAAACGATAAGGTACGGGCAAAAACAAAGTTTGGATATGATAATAGTTTTGGTTTAGATTATTATTTGAAAAAATAAACCTTGGTTACAACAAATCCTGTTAGCCGGAGTATGTTGTATCGACAATTAAAGACTGAAGAAGCTTGTAGATGTTTTTATAGATGCAGTTTTGGACGGGAGGTCATTCCTCCCCATCTCCACAAATTAGATAGTGTTTTTCAGCTCCCGTTTGGCTTCGAGCTCAATTGCCTTTCTTCGTTCATCCTTATGTCTTTCGCGCTTGTTTTTTGAAAGCACAAGCGAAATTTCCACCTTAAAATTGCCGTTTTTTAAATATAGCGACAAGGGGATAATTGTAAACTTCCCTTGATCCATTTTAGATTTTAAGGCAAGGATTTCCTTTTTATGGAGCAATAATTTTCTTGTTCGATCTTCTTGATATCCTTCGATTCTGGAGAATTTATAAGGAAAGATTTTGGCATTAATAAGATATGCTTCGGGTCCTGAAATTCGAACATATGCATTGGATATGTCCGCGTGTCCGGCGCGAAGCGCTTTTACTTCAGACCCAAGCAAAACAATCCCTGCTTCAAGCTTCTCCTCAATTTTAAAAGTTTTAGCATATCGGTTGATTATTTTCATGCCTTAATTATATCAATTTCGGAAGCCGTAAGAGTATAAAGTATTAAGAAGAAGGTATAAAGTATGAAGTATTAATACTTAAAGGTCAAAGGAGTATAATTTCCCGGAGATAACTACATATATCTTTTTCCGGGATTCATCTACGGAAAAAGAGGAAGCATTAGATAACTCTTTTGAAACATATTGATTTTTGACCTCGCCTGATTTTGAAATCGAGATTATTCTATTTGTATCTTTGTCCAGTGTATAAACATTTTCATAATCAAGACCTGTAAAGATTTTTGAGTTTTCACTAATGGGTTTTGTTAAACCGGAGATAGAAAATGTTTCCTCGGTACCTTTTGTGAATTTGCGTACTTTTCCACTGTCTAAAATCCAGATAGAGCTGTCAATAGCCATTGAAACGGGATTATTTAAAGTAACATCGGCTTTAAAATAATCGGATCTTCCAGAAGATCCTCCGGCATATTTATCGACTGTTTTTGTTTTAGCATTCAAACCGTAAAGGTTGGACCCAAAAGTGTCAAGTGAGACCAGTTCTTGCGCGTCTTTTACAATGGCCGTCGTTTTCCCCGATTTCTTGTCCGTTTTTGTTATTCCGGAATCTCCAAGTAGATAAATGGAATTTGAATCGGAAGCCAAGCTCTCAATATTCTTATTGTCAGATTTTGCACTTTTTTGAACCTTTCCATCTGTTGAAATTAAACTAATTTCGCCTCCTTGTGCTTTTACAACAAATAAGGAATCTTGCCTGAATCCCACGAGATCAACTTCTTCATTAAAGATAAGCTTTCGGTTAGAAAGCGTCGCGCCTTGGTTCAATTCCCCGATCTTGCTTTCTACTTTTCCTATAAATTCATCAAGGTTTTTTCTTTCTTTTGTTCCTTCTTGAAGAATGCTTCTTTTCCCCTCAAGCGTCCTTTTTATTTCCTCAAATTCTTCAAGAGCAAGTCCTTTATTCAGGGAAATTAAAGCAACAGCTTCATCGTATCCTTTTTGATTAGGCTCTATAATCTCCGACAAAATTTGCGCTCGTTTGGCTTGCTCCTGTCTTGATCTCTCAAAAAATATGCTTCCCAAAAGAAGTATTCCCAAAAAAACTATCGCAAGGATTAACGCCTTCTTTTTTGTAGCGCCTTCAAAATTGATAGGAAAAGAAATCTTGGGAAGTCTGATCTTGGCACCAATTGACATAACCTGCTTCTGTTCTTCCCCTTCTTCTTGATTTGAGGCAATATCTTCTTTGACAGCACCTTCTTCTTCAATTTTTTTAATATTTTTGTACTGAAGAATAATTGCGGCTTCTGTCCCTTGAGACTCCTCATGAATAATCGGAGCAAGATTTTCAGAGATCTCGGAAACTTCAAGATTGTCAATAACTTGAGTGAGCTTTTTAATTGGAATTTTTTTCGAGAAATCTCCGGTTTCAAGAATTACAATATCATCGGGCTTAAGCTCTCCGGAGAAGGCTACTGTCTTTCCCTCCTCGCCGGCTGCAATTGTCCCGACTTTTCCGTTTCTTTTAAGAATGACCGCGCCGCCCGATGCAATAACGATGTAAAGAAAGTTTTGAGTTACAGTCGATAAAACTATAGAAACTTCTTTTTCCGGTTCAAGATCTGAAATTGCGTTCTCAACGCTTTTTTTAATACTGCTTAGACCCTTTTCGTCTAAAGAGAAATATTCTTTTTGAATTTTTTCAAACAACTCTTTGCCTTCCGTAACAATACTCATTTGCGAATTTTGCGACCTGAGACTTAGAACAATAAAAAGGTTTAAGGTTGAATATGCTTGCGCCCATGTTGTCTCTTGCGGGTTGGCGACAATTTTTGAAAGGAGGACATTAGTCTCCATATTATAAGAATAGCACTGTAAATATAAGAAGCGCAATAGCCGCCCCCAAATGGATAAAAGATAATAACTTAAAGATTGGAGAGAAGGTAATTTGATTTACGATTCTGTTTAAATTTCTTATTTGCATTGCCAGAATTAAGGCAAATAGAATATAAAAAGAGATAAGAATAATTAAAATAATTCGGAAGAGAAGATCCTGATTTGAAAAAAGTTGAATCAAGAATTGAAATAGCTCCATTAGTGCTTGCCTCCAATCATGTCGGCAATAACTCTAACAATTCTTGCCGGTTCAGGCGCCCTGTCAAATTCAAAATTCGCAAGAGTTCCTGCGGTTTGAATGAGCACATCCCCATAATTAAAGACAGACCTTACGGATCCCACCTGGGAATAAGAAACATCTTCTATTAGATTAAGTCTTGTTTCTGAGACATGCTTATACAGAATTCCCGACACATCAAGATCTATGATTCTAATATTTGTAACAAGGCCGACGTTAAAGTACCATAGCGTAAATTCAACCAAAATAAAACCAAAAATTGCAAGGTAATAAAAGAGAATGCTTACCAATTGTGTCTGAGGCGAAATTTGAATAAACGGAGTAATAAAATCAGAGAATAAAAAAAGAAGTGGAGGTATAAAAATTAAGATTAATGCAGTCAGGATCCAGGGTACATTGGTAATTAAATCACGACGGACAAGAAGCACAATCTCTTCATCTTTTTCCTGGTTTTCAAATTTTACTTTTTTTGGATGGTAGCTTAAGGAACTGTAGAAGTGAAGATTTTCCTCTTCTCCCAATGCCTTTGTCACAGGCTGTTTTTCATTATTTAAAATAAATTCTCCCGTAAGTTCTTGGTCTTGGTGCGGCATTTGCGTTAATTATAGCAAAAATTATTGTTTTTCGGCATTATAAAGGGGACCAACTATTTGAAGATTTGCGGGAGCCCTTAAATTGAACCAGTCTTTAAACTCAGATCCTGAAAAGCTTTGGGAACCGCCATCTCCTGAGACATTAACCGATGTCGTTCTTCCGCCTCCAAAATCTGCTCCAATTGTGACATCCGACACATTATTAAATGGAGTTATTCCCTTGTTTCTTAATTCCTGTCTTACCCGGTCTTCATTCCAGGTTTCAGTTCCGGCAGGGTTAGGTTTGTCTGTTTGATAAAGGTGTTCGCCTGCTCCCGAATCAGCCTTCGCTAATAAAATTACATTAACAATATCGGCAACCTCGGAAGGTTTAAGCCAGGCGGTCTTATTATAAGAAGCTCTTGCTCCCCAATCGCAGTAAAACCAAGGAGACTCACGGTCATAGGCATTGCTTTGAAGTTCAGAAAAACTTCCGGCCGAACCGCTTGTTGTGTCGGTTGCATGCTTAGTATAAGGTGTCCCTCCGCCCCAAACTTCATCCGAGGTAAATACATAACCCCCGTGAGTTGAAGCATACCAGGCTTTAATAGGGTTTCCACCGTTAGTCATGACCAAGCCTTCCGTATTTTTCACGGCCTGTGCCCATGGTCCTGTTTTTGGATTCGGATTAAACACCTGACAACTCTCGGTCGCAAACGATCTTGCCGCTATAGCCTGCGCTTCCAAAGCAGCCATAGGCCAGCTTTCGGGAATCTCATAAATTCTTAGAGTGTAATCCTCCAAAGGAAACTCTCCTTGCCCTTGGACTCTTATCTTAATGTTCGTATCCCATTTGGTTACCTCAAAATTTGCGTAATAAGCTCTTAGGATATCTTCTCTTCCTTGACCTGCGTCAGCTCGTCCTTTCGCTCCGTATTGATTCATGCCCACCCTATGAGGTGCTCCATAGGTAAAGAATGCAAGCCGTGGAGAAAATCCGGGATCAACCCCTCTGTCATCCGTGCACCCTCGGGCAGAAGTCCCTGCGGATCTTGGAATATTTAATCCTGCCAAGCGCTGTCCCAATATTTCTTTTTGCCGGGCTGATAGTTTTGCAATTTCACGAGATAGGGATGATTGATAATCCCTTGCCCCTTTTACAACTTTTTCTATTTCCCCTTTTTCTTGTGCCAGTTTTTCTTTGACAATTGCAAATTTTTTTTCCTCTTCCTCAAGTTTTTGTTTACGAGTCTCAAGGTCAACAAGCTTTAAGGCAAGCGCTGTAATAGTTTCTTTATCCCGGTCAGCGTCTTTTTTTTGATAAATAATCATCCTTGTCACATCTGCCGCATCAGCAGATGATATGAAGACCAGGAGAGGAGAGAAAAAGTAACTTTTTATATAATAATCTCGAACAGTCTTATTAAAAATAGTTTTATTCTCATCAAGCTCACGATACCCCCGATCAATAAACTTCTTCTTTTGAGCAATATCGTATTCAATTGCTTTTACCCGGTTTTCAATCGCTATTAGTTGGGAATGAAGGCTGTTCAATTGACTTTCCAAAGGAGCCGTTGCTTTTTGGGAGGCGGAAAGAGCAGTCTGAAGTTCTGAAAGTTTTTTGTTAATATCATCAAGTTCATCTGAGAAAACTTGGGGAATGGCGAACCTTAGAGTAACAATCGAAAGCACAAGGAGAAGTAATAAGAATTTTCTCATTGGACATTTTATTATAGCAGATCGAAGCTGAGAGTGGGCATGCTTGGATTCGAACCAAGGACATCTACTTTATAAGAGTAGCGCTCTACCGCTGAGCTACACGCCCGAGCTCGAATATTATACCAAGATTGGGGTTAAACTTGAAGTTGCGTTTCCTAGTAGCTAGTATCTAATATCTAGTTGCTGTTTAGATTGATCCCCCGGGGCCGAGGCGGCCTTCCGGGCCCCTGTCAACTCTTGATTCAATGTCGTCCAATACTTCGTATAGTCTTGATCTTTTCGCGATCTCCGCCTCAACCAATTCCTGAGGCCTTCCATATTTCAGCCTTGAGAGTTCACGGACCAGTTCGGAAACTCTCGGATTCTCTAATTTTTTCTCTTCCGCAAGGTCACGGGTCAAATCAAGAGAAAAGGGATTTGCGGGCTCCCCATTTATCAGAGTTTTAACATAAGCATGGAATCTTTCGACATTAATTAAATCCGCCTCGTTAAATACAGGTTGGAATTCATGCTGAAGGTAATTTGCGTCAGATACCCCCACCCGAAATGAAATAATTGTTCCGGCATTTCCGAAAATTGCATTTTTAACATCCTCCTCAATTTGCCCGATAAACTGGTTTGCAACAACTAAATTGAGCTTGTATTTTCTTGCCTCGGATAAAATTTGTCCAAAATCAGGTGTCGCAAAATTCTGGAACTCATCAACATAAAGATAAAAATCCCGCCTTTGTTCCTGAGGCACATCTTGTCTTGACATTGCCGCCGCCAGAATTTTTGGTACCAAAATCAGTCCTAAAAAGCTTGAATTATCCTCACCAATTTTTCCTTTGGCAAGTGAAATCAAAAGTATTTTCCCCTGATCCATTACCTCACGGAAAGAAAAAGCGCTTTTTGATTGGCCGATTATATTTCTCATCATTCTATTGGTAACAAAGCGGCCGAATTTTGAGACAATGTAATCCAATACCTCGGATTTATGGAAATCTGAAGTTTGGGCGATCTGATCTGTCCAGTATCGTCTGACAATCGGGTCTTGCACTTTTGGAAGAAGTTCCTGGACAAAGGATGAATCGGTCAAAACTCTTACAACCTCAACAAAAGTATTCCCCGGTTCACACATAATTGTTAACATGGCATTTCTTATTGCGTGTTCAAATCGGGGACCGATAATTCCTGTTTTATTAGGGTCATAAAGTTTGTACATGAGTCCAATAATTGAAGTAACAATCAGGTCTTTTTGCTCTTCGGTTTGAGCGTCTAACATATTGATTCCCATTGGGCGCTGCGTATCCGAGGGATCAAACAGGATCACATCTTCTACTCGCTCAGGCGGGATTAAAGGAAGGAGCATGTCAATGGTGTCATGTGGATCAATGAAGCAAACTCCCTTTCCGGCCCGGATGTCTTGCAGGATCATATCCTTTAAGAATTCGGATTTTCCTACGCCTGTCTTACCTATAATATACATATGGCGTCTCCTGTCATCTTCCTGAACAAATACCGGACGGGAAATGCCTCTGTAAATACTTTTTCCAATATAAAGGCCGGAGCTTGGAATGTTTGCGGGAGCAGGTGCAACACGGGCCCCAAGCCAATGAATACTTGGAGTCTCAACTGTTTTATTTGGAAAATGAAATATCGTTGCAAGTTCTTCAATTGTCAAAATGTTTCTGATGGAGGGAAGCAAGGGAAGTTGCCTATAAATAAAATCCACAATGGCCATTCCCTTAAAGAAGCGAAGTTTTTCCCGATCAAAAGAATTGAAGGATGAAAACTGGGAAAAAGCCCCCGCAATATTTGCAAGATGGGCTTCTGCCGATTCTTTGGTTGAGGAGATTGTAAGTATTCGGATGTAGGTGTTAAAACCGGGTTTTGTAATTTTTTGTTCAATTGCCTCCAGTTCCTTTTGATCTACCGAGTATTTTGCAGTCTCGGGATTTGCTTCTCTTTTTTTTGTTGTTGTTATAAAATCTCTCCCTGATTTTTTGAAAGAATCTCCTGTCGGCGAAATTAGAATCTGAAGCGCTGCGGCCTCTCCATCCTGCATTTTTCCCAAAGTGCTCGTCAAGGACGAGAGCGGATCAACAGGTAAATCCTTATAAGTTTTAATCGGGAGATAAAATGATTTTGATGACTTAAGACTTGCATAGGCAACTTTTCCGGGATTTTCAAAAAGATTGTAGTCTTCCACTTCAAGAATTTGCGCATCGGGATAGGCTCCATGAATTTGCTTTTCAACCATGTCTCTCAGTTTGTTAGTGACTCCCACATAAAATCTGACATCCTGCGGCCTTGCAACAATTTCAAAAGAAATACTTTCTGCCAGTTTTAAAAATCCAAGAATTCC
>Ga0075725_102_pt1 | contig 52829 bp, 51 predicted proteins | sample RifGroB1_FD_67786 | JGI IMG/M metagenome (GOLD analysis project Ga0075725, IMG submission 67786) | Microgenomates (Levybacteria) bacterium GW2011_GWB1_39_7 | reverse complement strand
TAAAAATAATGAAATTTTGGCAATAATTATTTATAACAACTTTAAAAAGAAGGGTGTTAATTTTTTGACTTCTGGAGAATTTTCTCAGCAGTTGGCTTTTATATCTAAAAAAGCTAAAGAAAAAATAAGCGCTCATTGCCATGAAATTACTAAAAGAGACATTGTTTTTGCTCAGGAAACTTTATTTATTAAAAAAGGCAAAGTAAAAATTAATTTTTACAGTAAAGACAAAACATATTTTGATTCAAGAATTTTAGGAAAAGGAAATGTTGTTTTATTAGCTGGAGGAGGACATGGTTTTGAGTTTTTAAAAGATACAGAAATGATAGAAGTAAAACAAGGTCCATATTTAAATGAAGATTATAAAATAGAATTTAAAGGCATAGAAGAAATTTGAAAATTTGTAAAAAAAGAGGACGGATTTTGGGTCCGTCCTATAGTGAGAGTAATGAGGTTGATTTATTCCTTGAAGACAATCACATGGCAGTGATTGGCAAAAATATCAAAATTTTAAAGCTGCCAAAAGGAAACCCGGTAAAACCGCAATTTACAATGATATCCTGGAAGTTTGCCGAAACCGAGAAGGGGAAATTCAAACATTTTTTTATAAAAGAAATCCATGAAGAATCCAAAGTTATTGAAAATATTGCCTTAAACAATGTTTCGAACATAAGAAAATTGGCAAATCTCATAGATCAAGCTTTTGGAACATTTTTGATAGCTTGCGGCTCGGCCTCTTATTCGGCTATCGGAGCCACATATTTATTTTCAAAAGTAGCAAAAAAACATGTGAACTTTGCGGTCGGGTCGGAATTTAAATACATTGAAGATTTTGTAACCGATAAAACTCTCGTCATTCCAATCTCACAAAGTGGTGAGTCCATAGATGTAATAGAACCCGTTACTCGAGTAAAAATCCAAAAACGAGCAAAAATCGCGGCAATCGTCAATGTTTTAGGTTCCACGCTTTATAGATTGGCGGATTTTAAACTGTTGCTCGAAACAGGACCCGAGAAAGCGGTGGTTGCCACCAAAAGTTTCATTGCGATGATTTCGGTTCTTATTCTGACGGCTTATACTTTGTCCGGGAGACAAAATAAGGGTCAAAAACTGCTTAAAAAGGCGTCGGGAAATGTTTCACTTATTTTATCAGATCAATATATATTGAAAATTAAACTCTTGGCTCAAAAATTAGCAAAAAAAGAACACATTTATGTTATAGGTAGAGGTCTCTCGTATTGTGCCGCACTTGAAGCAACATTAAAAATTAAAGAAGCAAGTTATATACATGCCGAAGCATTTCCCGGGGGGGAACTTAAGCACGGAGTGATAGCGCTAATTGAAAAGGACACCCCTTGCATTGTGTTTGCAAGCAATGATGATACTTATCATGATATCATATCAAACGCCCAGGAATTAAAAGCAAGAGGCGGGTACATCATTGGCATAGGACCAAAAAGGGACGATGTATTCGACGAATTCTTAGAAACCGATGATATAGAAGAGGCAACTTTGCTTCCTCAAGTAACTATTTCTCACTTGTTGGGATATTATCTTGCTCTCGCGCGCGGCAACAAGGATCCTGATAAACCTCGCAACCTTGCCAAAAGCGTAACAGTCAAATAGTATTTAGCGTTTTTTTAGTATAATTGACCTCGATGAACATTTGGAAAGACCTACCAAAACCCATTTTTGCTTTGGCGCCTATGGAAGGCGTGACAGACACGGTTTTCAGGCAAATTGTTGCATCATGCGGAAAACCTTCCGTATTCTTTACGGAATTTACGAATGTAGACGGCCTTTTTTCAAAAGGTAAGTCGAAAGTTGAGCACCGGTTGATTTTTAAACCGCAGGAAAAACCGATAATTGCCCAACTTTGGGGAATGCCTCAAAGGCTGCAAAAGTCATCCAAAATATGGGATTTGACGGAATTGATATCAATATGGGTTGTCCTCAAAAATCTGTTGTGAAAAGAGGTGCGTGCGCGGGTTTAATTCACAATAAAAAACTTGCCGGTGAAATCATAAATGCAACAAAAAATGGTTCAAAATTACCAATAAGCGTTAAAACAAGAATTGGAATTGACAAAATCGAAACGCAAGCATGGATAAGTTTTTTACTCGAACAAAGAATTGACGCATTAATTATTCATCCAAGAACAGTTAGAGAACAATCAAATACTCCTGCGCATTGGGAAGAAATCAAAACGGCAGTTCTTCTTCGCAATAAAATTGCGCCGCAAACAATTCTTATAGGCAACGGAGATGTTATAAGTCTTGAGGAAGCTTACAAAAAAATTGAGGAGTTTGGACTGGATGGAATTATGATGGGTAGGGGAATTTTTCGCGACCCATTTTTGTTTAATGAAAACCTTTCTCTTGAGAACTTATCTCTAGGGAAACGACTCGATTTGCTTTTAGAACACGCGGCCCTTTTTGAGAAAACCTGGGAAAGATACAAGCATTTTCCAATTCTTAAGAAATTCTTCAAAATTTATACTTACGGTTTAAATAATGCCAAGGAAACAAGGAAGATGTTAATGGAAGCAAACAACTATGAAGAAACCGTAAAGATTTGCTCAGTTGCCAAGCAAATGTGATTAGCTGATATAATTAGTCAATGAAAAAAGGAAAATTCCTGCCCTATCTATTGATACTTCTACTAATTCCTTTTTATTACATTCTCTACAAGCTATACATTCCAAGAATTTCCGCGTTTGGGTGTTTTGATGATTGCAATAATTTTATGGGGGGGTATTTTTTACTGCACGGGAAAAAACTTTTCTCTGAAATCTTTTTCAATCACCAGCCGATGGCTGCCTACTTAAGTTATCTCATCCAGGCAATTACATCTCCCGTGAATATTTTTGAGCTTATTCTTCGCCACAGGCAATTTATAATGTTATTTGGTTTTCTGTTCAATATTCTGCTTATTTTCCGCTTCGGCTTGCCTGCTTTTTTATTCGCTTTAATTTTCGAGACCTCAAAATTCTATCTCTTCGGGGACAGATTTCTCTCCGAAGGAATGATTGTGTATCCCCTTGCTTACCTCAGCGGTTTGGTCTTTTACAAATTTACGAACAGAAAATTATTAACAATAGACTATTTACTTTCATCAATATTTACTTGGTTTATAATCTTTTCCCGCGAACCTTATGTTCCGCTAGCTCTCTTTGCTTATGTTTTCCTTTTGGCTGGGAAACCTTTCGACAACTCAAAAAAAATCTCAATAAGTATATTCCTTTTTCTTTCGATAGTTTCTACTTTCTATCACGATGCGTGGGAGTATTTCTTTAATGTTGCGGTTGTAAACTACGCGGCAGTTCTTCCAGCCGATATTAAAACGGATATGTTCGGCCCAAGACTCCTTCAGTCTTTCTTCTACCCTCTGTACATTCTTTTCTATGGCAAAATGACAATATTTAAACAAATCCTGGTTGGTATTGACATTATTTTCCTCACTTTTATATCAATTCTATTTTTTGAGAAAAAACTTAAGATTGCTTTTCCAATTCTATTTCTACTTGCTTTAGCAAATATTAGAGTGGTTATTCCCGGGAGCATATTTTTTGAGGCGTTTCACATGCTTGTGTGGTTCGGAATGTTTACCTTCATAACTCTCCTTCTCCTCTTTTATAATTCATTGAATCATCCAGTCTTTATCTTTTTATCAGTAGTTGTTTTGCTTTTTCTTACTTCTTTTCTTACATCAAAATCTTATTTTGCATATGAGAAAGTGGATGGGCATGTTGAACACATTACGAATTATGGTCCTATTCTTCAGATGGGAAGCGTAATTAATGCCTTGGCAAGTCCGGGTGACACACTTTTTCTGGATGGCTCTGATGATCTTGTCTATTGGCAGGCAAAAGCGCTCTCCTCATACAAATACTCATGGTTTACCTCTGTTATGAATTACTTTCCAAAATATACCGAGGCGCGAATTAAAATGTTTAGAGAAAATCCACCGGATTTTTACAAAGAATATGGCTTCTGCGATAAGATAGAGCAAATACCCGGGTATTCTCTTCCGGATTTTGTTAAGAATTCCTACGTTAGGTTAGTCGCCGATAAAAAGCCTTCGTGCCTTTTTGTCAAAAAAAGTAAACTTGATAAAATAACCCCCGACCAATGGAAAAAAGCAAACGAATGGCTATATACGGATCCATCCGAATGATTTCCGAATGTATATAAAATGCGACGCGTAAAATTTACCAAGGAAGGTTTTGACAATCTCAAAGCAGAATATGAAAAGCTCCTCAAGGAAAGGCCTGAGGCAGTTGGTACTTTAAAGGCAGCCAGAGAATTAGGAGATCTTTCGGAAAACAGTTTATATCATACCGCAAAGGCAAACTTAAGATCTATAGATAGTCGCTTGGGAAGACTTTCAAATATGATAAAGCTTGCAACTGTGGTTCGACCCAAAAAATTTACAGTCGAACAAGATGGAAAAAAAGTTGTATATGAAATAGTGGGAGATTTTGAAGCAAATCCTGCCGACAAAAAAATTTCCGCAAATTCACCAATCGGAAACGCATTAATAGACAAAAAAATAGGCGACCATGTGAGCATTAAAACACCTAAGGGAAAAATTACAATAAAAATCCTTAAGATCCACTGATTCATTTCTTTCTGATTTATTTACATATTGATTGTAATCGATAGTCCAGTTTACTGGACAGCTGGACTATTTAAATAATTTCCTACCTTTCAATTGCCCTTGGAAAGCTTCTCGAAATTTCAAAATAATCCTTGCTTTTGGAATAAATTGTTTATAGAATATCTTCGAATAAAATGAGCGTTACACTTATAATCGGTTCCCAATGGGGTGATGAAGGTAAAGGAAAAATAGTAGATTTTTTGTCACTTCAATCAGATTACATTATCCGTTTTCACGGCGGAAATAATGCGGGACACACGGTAGTTAACAAATACGGAAAATTTCCCATGCACCTTGTCCCCTCAGGGATTTTTTCAAAAAGAGCCACTGGAATAATATCCAACGGTGTAATTCTTGATCTTGAAGTTTTAATTTCGGAAATTGAAATGCTTAAGAAATCCGGGATTAAGCTCAAAAACCGGCTTCTTATTTCTCCTCGTTGCCACTTAATTATGCCCTACCACAAGCTCTTAGACCAGGTATATGAGGAAGCAAAGGGCAAAAATAAAACAGGCACAACGGGCCGTGGGATTGGACCAACCTATGCCGACAAAGTAAGTTATAACGGAATTCGAATCTGGGATCTACTTGACACAAAAAGATTTTCAGAAAAACTTGAAATTCAATTGAAAATCAAAAACGGAATCTTAAAATCACTTGGTAAAAAACCCCTTTCGGCAAAAACAATAGAAAAAACATTTTTTGAGATGAGAGGAAAAATTATGCCTTATATTGCTGAACCTTTTCTTTTACTCCAAAAAGCATTAAAAGAAAAAAAGAAAATTCTTCTTGAAGGGGCTCACGCGGTTTTTCTTGACCCCGATTGGGGAACATACCCTTATGTTACGGCTTCAACAATTGTTGCCGGGGGGATTAATTCCCAGGCAGGAATCCCGCCAAAATTCTTGTCAGATGTAGTGGGTGTTGTCAAGGCATACACCACTCGTGTTGGGGAAGGACCATTTCCAACAGAATTAACTGGTGCGACAGGCGAAATTTTGCGTAAAGCCGGAAATGAATTCGGAACAACCACCGGAAGACCGAGGCGCTGTGGTTGGTTTGATGCGGAACTAATCAGGTTTGCCGCACTACTCAACGGTTTCACTTCTATCGCGATTACAAAACTTGATGTGCTGGATAGTTTTTCTGAGATAAAGGTTTGTGTTGGATATAAATATAAAGGGGAAAAAGCAACATACAGCCAGGGGGATGACCAATTTTTAATGAAAGTTGTACCTGTTTACAAAACTCTAAAAGGCTGGCAGGCGACTACAAATGGGTTAACCGATTACAAAAAGCTTCCTTTAAATGCAAAAAAGTATATCGAAGAGATAGAAAAGCTTACCGGAGTCTCTGTTAAATACATTTCGACCGGTCCTCATAGACACGATATAATAGTTAAATGAAGCCTCTCTATAAAGATCTCCTCTATGCGATTATTTCTCCTTTTTTCTCAAGCGTTTCGACCGTATTTAAATCCGGCGCGGCAAAAATATTATCCCCTGTTGTTGTTGTAGGTGTCGGCGGACTTATTGGAAGCATAATTCTCTTCTTGGTATCAGTCCTTAAAAAGGACAAAATCAATTTTAAAAAAATAAAACAACATTGGCGCGCTCTTGGAATTTTAATTATTTTAAGAACAATCCTGGGTGAACTGTTCTTAACTTTCGGGCTTAGTCTTACAACCTCAATTAAAGCTATATTTCTTACTAAGATAGAACCTTATTTTGTTTTGCTCATTGGAGTTATCTTTCTGAATGAACGGTTTGAAAAAAGGCACATTGCTTTGCTTTTAATCCATCTTACCGGAGCAATTATTTTGTCTACTGGAGGAAATATAATGTTTGCGAGTAAAGCTCAAATAGGCGATCTATTCATAATCATCGCAATGGCACTCTTTGCGTCTTCCTATATTTATGGGAAAAGGTTAGCTAATAGCCTTGGCTCTACTGTAAGCAATGCTATATCTATGGCAATAGGAAGCGTTATAGTCTTGCCTTTCATGGTTTTCTTGATGCCTAAAATTGACTTTACCTCACAATTTAAAGGATGGATTTATCTTTTGGTTTATGTAATCCTGTTCAATGTTATCTCTTTATCTCTTTGGTTTGCTTCTCTAAAATCTGTACGGGGATGGATTGTTTCTGCTCTACGATACATAGGTCCTGTTCTGGGAGCGCCTGTTGCATTTCTTTTGTTTGGGGAAACGCTAAGCACGACTCAAGTACTGGGAGCAGTAATTATTTTAATTACTTCGTTTCTTATTGCCCGCGAACACCTCAAAAAAGTGGAAAAAAGTGCGCGATCAGCTTAATACCTTAAACAGACATGCCTGCCGGCAGGCAGACTCCGAAAATCTTTGAATTATTCCTTGCTGACAGCCTAAGCTCCGCATTCGCCTATCTATTTGAGCTAAAAGATGCATAGCAAAGTATAATAATTATTTTTCCTTTAAAATATAATAAGTTGCTTTACCTTTACCTTTTCTACTGATTAACTCCAACTCTATTAATTTTTTAAAATCCAGTGCCCTGGTGGCTTTTGCCCTGCCAACTAGTTTCGCATAATCTCGATCGGCAATAAATCCTTTTTCTTTTATAAACTCAAGTATTTTTAAGTGATGGGGTTGTAAGTTGGTTTCCGGACTTATCCCAACTTCCGGAAGCGTTTTTTGGACTCTTAGTAGTTCATCAATAATTCCTTCTGTGAAGTATTCCAACCAGGAGGTAAAATTAATTTTATTTACTAATTCATAATAATTACCAAATTCTCCTACAGTCTGAAAATATTTAGTAATATTTTTGTTATAGTAATTCTCAAAGCTAAATAGGTTAAAGGTATTTAGGCCCATTTCAGCCAAAAGTACTTTTGCGGCAAGACGGGTTGTTCTACCATTCCCATCCATAAACGGATGGATTATTACCATCTGTTTGTGAAAGATACCAGCTAAAATAAGCAGATCAATTTCGTTTCGATTACTATTCACAAACTTAATGAGGTCCGCTATAAGCGTCTTTACGTCTTTTGTATCCGGAGGTAAATATATAACTTTTCCAGTTCGCGGATCATTAACAACTACTGGTTTGTCCCGTAATTTTCCTGATTCAAATTTAGGCAATAATCCTTCGGTAATTTGCCTTTGAATTTTTAGAATAAGATCGAGTGATAATTTGACTTTTTCTGCTTCCAACTTTTTGTTTAGCTCCTGTAGCGCTTGATTGTAGTTTAAAACTTCTCTTTCACTCTCTCGTATATGAGTAGGCTTAGATTTGAGAATTTTTTTAATTTCGGTTAAAGGAAGAGGGTTGCCTTCGATACTTGTTGAAGCATAAGCTGAAACAGCTCTTGCCACTTTTTCAAATTCTACCAAAACAACATGAGGAAACCGCCTATTGTTTAATTCATTTACCAAAGTATTAACTCTTTTAATATCGGCTAATAGCCGATCCGTAATTGTATATTGTGGTTGAAACATATAGTCTAATTTTAGACGATTAGTAGACGATTTTCAAGAAGTAATATTTCGATCCTTGTGGCCAAGATGGATCAGAAAATTCTCTGCCAGCATTCGTCCCCTAAAAAGGCTATAGTCCTGAGCTTGCCGAAGGAGGATACTTTCACCACAAGGATCATTCGGTAGTCTAAGTATGCAGAAATTTAGGTGTGGTTTAAAGAAGAATATTTATTGTTTACTGATACCCTTGATTCGTTCCCATTTCTCACGAGGACATTTTTTAGGCCAGTTTCTCCAACCTTCATTATTTCTATATTCTGGAAATTCATCTTCCTCTACCCAGTGAAGCTTATTGTCATCTGTAATATAAGAAACAAATTCTATACCATTCAAATGATCGATTTCATGCTGAAATATTCTAGCTGTGTAACCTTCGTGTTTTTCTTCGATAGGTTGTCCATCTCTAGTTAAGGCCTTAACCTTAATAGAATTTGGCCTCGATACAATTCCACAAACCCTGTCTGTTGAATAGCACCCTTCATACCATTCACTCTCCTCTTCTGACTTCCAAACAATTTCTGGGTTAATATAAACTCTTAGGTCTCCAACATTACCCTTGCCTCTGGCAGATACATCAATTAATATAACCCTTTTAGGAATTCCTATTTGTGGAGCTGCTAGGCCTACCAGAAGAGGCTTAGCCCTATCTACTTGCTTCCCATAAGCTGCATTAAGCATCCTTTCAATTATGGCTTCAATTTCGGGAGACTTTATTTCTTCTGGCCTAATCTCTTCAGTAATTTGAACCAGTATTGAATCATTTGGTTTAACAAATTTTTCTTTCATACAACTTCTTTTAATAATTACTAACTTCTTTTAACTATTTTAACTATTGTTAACTAGTACCGCGTACGGGAGTCGAACCCGTGATTTTCGGGATGAAAGCCCGATGTCCTAGGCCACTAGACGAACGCGGCATGGTGAAATTATATTAAAATTGAGGTGAAACATCAATCACAACAACCCAAAAAGAAGATGGTATTCTTCGTAACTTACAGTTTCTTCGAAAGCTTTTCTAAAATCTCCCTTGCTACTTCCCTTCCTCCTAGACCAAATGCCAGTCCTCCGGCAAGCGCAACCATTGCAACAATCCCGGAAAAAAGAATCCTGATTAAATCACTTGCTATACCCAATTGATTCAGGACAATCAAAACCGCAAAGACCAAAACCGAATATCTTCCCACAACGGCAATTGTTCTTGCCGTTTCAGCCGACAACCCATGAATTGAAGCCAATAATAAATCGTGAACAAGCTTTGCCACAACAAATCCAACTAACAAAAGCAGAACCGCAACAATAACATTTGGAAGGTAGGAAAGAAAATTGTTCAGAATAACCGAAAATCGACCTAATCCCCAAATGTCCGCGGTTGGTATTAAAAAGAGAATTATCACAAACCAACGGGCAAGTTCGGACAAAAATCCCGTCCAGGAAACTCCTTCTCTGGCTTTTGTCTCAGGAACCCCATATCTCTCAAGTAATTGCTCAAGCCTTACAAATTTAAATATCTGTATAAGCGCTTGTTTTACAATTGAAGCAATTATTAAACCTATGAGTAAAACTATGAGACCGGTGATAAATGCGGGGGTGAATTGGACAATTGTAGCAACGGTGTTATTCAGCGTGGCATTGAAAACTTCATTTACACTCTGCAAAATTATTCACCTCCATTACAAGCTCTTAGCGAGATTTCGAGCTTAGAGATTGTTATGTCCCGCTGAGCGGGACCTCCGCCTAACTCAAACGCTATCACAAAAAATCTTGATTTGTCAAGCCTTTTTCTCATTTTTGGCCTCATAGCCATTGATTTGCAGACTTAGTTTTTGTTAAAATTTAAGGTCACTTATTTCTTCGGGGCTTGCCCTAAGGAGAGAAGCGACGAAACGACAAGTCTAATAAGATATATATTGGTCAAACTGCAAATTTGGATCGAAGATTACTAGTTCACAACGAAAGGAAAATTTTGGGCCCGTAGCTCAATGGTAGAGCAAAAGCCTTTTAAGCTTTGGGTTGAGCGTTCGAATCGCTCCGGGCTCACAAAGGGGTGAATGGCGTCCTCGCTTTCAAAAACCCTCGGCTCTGTCGCCATAGGCGACCAAAAACGCAAAATTTTTCTATTTTTTAATCTCTCAAAACATATTTATATCCAATTGGCGCAATTGGTTTGATTGGTCTAATAGGTTCAATCGGTTTTATCAAACGAATAGGTCTGATCGGCCGGATAGTTTTTATTGGCTTTATTTTGAATGGATCGTCCTTTGCTAATCTCCAAGGCATATAATCACCCCCTTATATTCACTAATGCTCTGTGTCTCTTGGTGGGTTCGGATCTACGCTATCAATTGTGTATTTGCTTCGGATCCGTCCATGTTGATTTTGAGTAATTAGCTCTCCGTCATGATTATTCTGAAGAATATTCCGCGCAAAGTCTTCTGCTTGTTTTTGAGTATGAAAAACTCCAGCAGCCCTATCTGTACCTTCTCTTCGTGCTTTCCATCCGTCGTCAAACGGCGAAATCCAGTAGTTGTTTTTTGTCATTTTGATCACCTCCCGGAATATTTGCTATTGACATTCAAAAAGTGTTGTATTATTATTACAACGGATATGAAAAAAAATCAAGACGCAATTAAAAGCTTCGGAGAATTCTTTAGGCAAAAAAGAGTAGAAACAGGACTTACACTGAGAAGTTTCTGTGAAAGGTTTGGATTTGACCCTGCATATATCAGTAGGATTGAAACTGACCTTCTCTCTCCCCCAAGGGACAAAGATAAGCTTTCAGCACTTGCAAAGGCTCTTGGAATAAAGAAGCAATCTACTGACTGGGTGAATTTTTTTGACCTCGCATATATTTCCAAAGGCAGAGTTCCTGAAGACATATTAAAAGATAAAAGATCAATGAAGTATTTGCCGTTGCTTTTTAGAACGGCTCGCGGACAAAGATTATCAAAGAAAAAGCTTCAAGAGCTAGTTGATTTGATAAACAATGAATGAATCTTCCAATACAACGACTTTCGTACAATAAAATTGGCGAAATCGCAAATAATTTCTTAAATAAATATCACCCCGATTTTTCACTTCCAATTCCAATCGAGGAAATATCCGAACAAAAACTCAAAATTAAGATTGTCCAAGAAATGGATTTAAAGAGAGAGTATGACGTTGAAGGTTTTTTGACAGCAGATTTGTCAACAATATTTATAGACTTCAATATGTATATGAAATATGAAAACAGAACGCGCTTCACAATTGCTCACGAAGTAGGACATTTATTTTTACATAGCGAAATATTTAAAGAATTAAATATCAACTCTGTTGAAAAATTAAATCATTTTTCCGTCAAATTGAACGATGAAGAATACCGTTGGCTTGAATACCAAGCGTATAGCTTTGCCAGTCATGTTCTGGTACCGAGCGGTTTGTTAATTAAGGCACTTGAAAAAAGATTGAACAAAGTGCCTTCAATGGAAGCACCGGAAGTTTTAGCACCAATCATTCAAGACCTGCCGGACATTTTCCAAGTTTCAGACGCAGTTATATTAAGACGTTTACAAAAAGAGGCAATCGTAAAAGCTAACTCATAATGAAAATTTATTTTGCAAGAGGAAAGACAAGAAAATTTGACTCCAATCATTCTGATGTTCTTGAGAATGTTGGAATGAAATAAATCATGTTGCGATGTATCAACGCCATACTTCAGTGTAGTGGCGACAAATAAAAATGTTTCATTTTCTAACCACTTCTCCTAATTTTTTAATTGGCCAGTTATATCTCATATGTTTATATTTCAAGAGATACTAGGCTTCTTACCAACCTCCTCAACCTGTGTATCAAGGACTTTCCTCATCAATATCATTGAGAACTTTATGCCTTCTTTTTCAGAAATAATATCTTTCAAAAAGACTTTGCTAGTAGTCTTATATTGAGCAGGAAATTTGATGCTTAAATAGGTCATTCTTTTTTTGTGCCCTTCCCAAAATCTGTATTTAACTTCTCCTCTGCCTTTATACTTCTTGAGAAATTGATCGATTGATTGACCTTCTTTGTTCCAATTCACAATGAACTTATTTACCCAAACAGAATCCCAATTTTCAAAAAAGGGGAAATGCAAAGTTAAATTTCTAACAAACTTAAATAAATCACTTCCTATTTCTCCTTCCACGGGAGGCCTTCCTCCTTTTTTCATCCAGTCAATAACCCACTTTATTGGTTCGTAATTTAGTAACTCGTTATAGATGGCAAAAGCGTCTTTAACTTTACAAAATCTATACCACTCATCCTTTTTCCAGAAAGAGTCTTCAATAATTTCATTAAAAAGATCGTAAAAGCTATTGTATGCCAAAGACAAAAATTCCTTTTCTGCTTTATTTGGCCTTAGCGTCGATTTCATAATTTTAGTTTTCATTTTTCCCCTCCACAATTACTATTTCCTCCGTTGTGAGACCATAGAGTTTATAAACTAACTGGTTTTTTTCTTTGCCCTAGTCTCTCTAAATACATCGTCAAAGATTTCGTAATAATCGGCATAAATATATTTTTGTCCGTAAGCAGCATCACCGAGGGGCTCAATAATCTCCAAATCCTCCAACCGCTTGATAACATTGTAGGCACCTTGGGGACTAAAGCCTGTCCACTGCATTATTTCCGCAACGCCGATTATTGGCTGACCAAATAGCTTGCGAATTATTTCTAAAGTAGACTCAGCGGATTTTTTGCCAAGTTTTTGCATTTTGGTAAAATCGGAATCACGTAGGGCAGTAATCTTAGTACAGGTTTCTATTGAAGAATTGGCAATTTCCGCCACGCCTTCCAAAAAAAACTCTAGCCAAGCAACAACCTGAGAATTTTCATCATGATAATCCTGTAATTTTTGATAATAGAGCTTTTGATACCTCTTAAAATAGCTAGAAAGGTATAGAACCGGAATTTCTAAAAGTTTGGCATGGTGAATGTACATTGCTATCAACATGCGTCCCGTTCGACCGTTGCCATCGGTAAAAGGATGAATGGTTTCAAATTGTGCGTGGATCAACCCGGCTTTTACCAGCGACGGATACACATCTGTTGTATGGATAAATTTTTCCAGATCATATAAGGATTTCTTCATGTCCGCTGGAGCAGGAGGAACAAAGGAAGCATCTGTCGGGGTTTTGCCTCCTATCCAGTTTTGTGAATGTCGAAACTCTCCCGGATATGGATGCTGTGTTGAGCGCGCGCCTGTCATCAGCCGTTCATGGATTTCTCTTATAAGTCTTAGGGAAATCGGTAAGGTTTTAACTCTTTCAATACCGTAATTTACGGCATCGACATAGTGAGCAATGTCGTCAACATCAGAGGGGAACCGAGATTTTTCTTCAGTGACTGGCGCGGCTACTGCGTCTTGCAGCGTTGCCTTTGTGCCCTCGATTTGACTAGAATAAGCAGCATCTTTTTTTATAAACATCAGGAGAAAAAAGTTTTTATCAGGCAAGAGTCGCGTGATACCATCTAGTTTACCGACTAATCGAATTGCTTCCTCATGTTTTTTATACAATTTTGGGCTAATTATGAATCCGTTTTTTGGCGGGAAATCAGAAGGCGTAAAGGTTTTGTAGCCCTCTTTTTGCCGAATGTAATGGCCTATTTGCGCTGAGTTGATATTGCTCATATTAATATCAACATTATATGCTATTTTGTTGGTATTAGCAAGGGGTACATCAACTTCTTATAAGGCCTGCTCTCTTAATTTTCCACCGGCCAGTCCTAAAGAGCCTTTCAAAGTGAAAGAAAATGCTTTTTGTCTTTTGATATCCTCAAGAAGCTGTGCAATGCGTCTTAGGGGATTTTCTACATGAACGTCGAGTAAATCATCCTGGGATTTATCATAACGAGTATGATCTGATAAGAATTTAGAAACAGGATTTTGATGTTGGGGTTCTTGGGGTGGTTGGGGATTTTGGGGTTGTTCGGGTGAGGGTTTTTCGACATGTATAAAATGACCTTTGTCATCTCTTGCTTCGCTCTTTGCTACTTCTTCATGTCTTGATAGGTCTTCGTCTTCCGGCATACTATCATTGTGGCACAAGAAATTTACGAAACGCAAGTGCTTTTTACCCGCATTGAACCGGTTTAAACCCGTTATTTGCCGTTCGAACGGATGACCTTAGCTTCGATTGCCGAAGAATTACCGTAGCCTGCCCGTTCTGAAACGGCATTCGGCGCGAAACGGAGAATTGGGCGTCAAATCAATCCGAAACGGATGTCCTTTAGATTTTTTAAGAACACCGTTAATTTCAAAACGGGTGTGTCTGAACGGGTCTTGTTTTGGGCGGCGGCCGACCGTGTCCTTCGAAGTTTTAGCGAAGGAGGGGCAATTACAATGTGGTTCGAATAGTTAAAAACTAAAGAAGACCTTGCGAGCGGAGGCGACGGTCTTCTGCTTCATCCAGGACTTTTTTTCTGATCCTGATGTTTTTTGGTGTTATTTCAACCAATTCAGTGTCATCAATATATTCAAGCGCATCTTCAAGATCCATCTCCTTTGGTGTTCTCAAAGCAACAGAAACTCCTTCCCCTTTCGAACGATTATTGGTCAAATGCTTGGTTCTACAGACATTTATCCTCAAATCATCTGAACGCGAATTCCGGCCTATCACCTGCCCTTTATAAACAGTATCTCCGGGTTTGATAAAAATAAGTCCCCTATCTTGCGTGTTTACCAGTCCATATGTATTTGTTGTCCCGGCTTCATATGCAACAAGCGATCCTCTTTCCCTTGAATAAGACACATCTTTGTCCGGTCTGTATTCGTAAAAAATGGTGTTTATAATCCCAAGCCCTCTTGTATCAACAAGAAACTCACTTCTGTATCCAAAAAGCTCTTTTGTCGCGATAATAAATTCCATAAACGCGATCCCGTTTTCAATATTCATTTCCCGCAACTCCCCATGCCTCATTCCCATTTTTTGCATTACAATTCCACTTGCATCCTCGGGAACTTCTATAAATACCTGCTCATAAGGAGTAAGCACTTTCCCGTCAACATTTTTCTCAATTACCTGAGGCCTTTCTACTTGAAATTCGTATCCTTCACGCCTGAGTCTTTCAATTAGGATTGCTAAATGCAGCTCACCTCGTCCTGATACCGTCCATCCGCCCGAGGATTCGTTCTCAACTCTGAGGGCAATATCGTTCTCGAGTTCTTTATAAAGCCTCTCCTGAATCTGCCGGGAAGTTTTAAACTCTCCCTCACGGCCGGCAAAAGGAGAATCATTAACCCTGAATGTCATCTTGATTGTTGGCTCCTCAATATCAATTAAAGGAAGCGCTACCGGATTATCAAGGTCGGCAATTGTTTCTCCGATATTTGCGTCTGGAATTCCGCTAACTGCCACTATGTCTCCCGCTAAGGCTTTATCCGTACTTACCTTTTCCAAGCCTTCAAAAGTCATAAGAGAGGTAAGCTTGTATTTCTTTTGAATTCCGTCCCTGTCAATACGCACGACTTCCTGGTTTGCTGAAATTTCCCCATTATGAATTCTGCCGACCGCAACCCTTCCACGGTGCGCATCGTTTCCAAGCGTTGTTATAAGCATTTGAAGAGGAAGATTTTTGTCGCCTGTTGGGCTAGGAATAAAACGCACTATTTCTTCAAGGAGAGGAGTAATGTCCTTCATCTCAGAGAGATCAGGGGAAGGGCTTGCTTTCCCATCTTTTGCGCTGGCATAAATTATCGGAAAATCGGCGGTCCCATCATCCGCGCCAAGTTCCATAAACAAATCGAAAGTTTTATTAATCACATGATTGATTCTCGCGTCTGTTCTGTCAATTTTGTTAACAACTACAATGACTTTGTGCTTCATTTTAAGGGCCTGTTTTAAAACAAAACGGGTCTGTGGCATTGGGCCGTCTTTTGCGTCAACCAGCAAGAGACAACCATCCGCCATTTTCAAAACTCGCTCCACCTCTCCGCCAAAATCCGCATGACCCGGTGTATCAATAATGTTAATTTTAATACCATTCCAGGTTACGCTCGCGTTCTTTGAAAAAATGGTTATACCCCGCTCCCGCTCGAGTTCATTGCTGTCCATAATGAGATCGTGGGTGATGTGTTTATCAATTTTTGTTTTTGTCTGCCTCAGGAGCGCATCTACTAAAGTAGTCTTTCCATGATCAACATGAGCAATAATCGCGACATTTCTTATCTCATCCATAATTCAAAAAAAATCTGCCAAAATCTGCAGACTTTCGTCAATTTTAACACATTTAAAATAAAAACGCACAGATTTACGGCTAAAGCTATTTTTACAACCACTTTCTTTACCCATTTTTCTTTTTCATTTCTTACATCGTTTTGCCTTTTTTATAATTTCAAAAAATTAATATTTCAGCACAATAGATATTGCTAAAAGGGGGTGAAAAAGATGATGCTTGAGGATAAGAAAAAACGAATGGAGAAGGAGGATGAGGAAATGGGAGAAAAGGGAGGGGAGGCAACGGGGCAGGATGTGGATTATGACGATATGTCTTTTGAGGAAGATGCCGAGGAATAAGAATAACGACGGCAGGAATGTTTGGGGAAAAACAGATGGCTAAGCAGCCATCTGTTTTTCCTGAAAAATTATGTTTTGATTAACAATTATCTCAAGCAATTCAATGCTTCTTTTTAAAGCCTCGATAAAAATTTCATAATCTTCCCTTCCTGTTCTGATGGTTATATGAAAGGTTCCTATTAAGTCTTTTCTCCAATTCCAGTCGGTCACTCCCGATATGCTGGCTCTTTTTAATCCTCGGGCGATTTTTATCTGGCATATATATTCAACTGGCATATATATTCAAGCATTATATGTTCAAATAAGTGACCTATCTCAGTACTTCTTACCTCTATGAAAAAGGGTAAATTTTTATCGTTATAGCACTTAGATTTGAAAATTGACGGAAGCATTTTGTTAAGAATTTCAAAAGTTTTGGGGAGTTGATCTGTTTCTATTATCGGATCCTGACACTCCATTAGAATTCTTGTTGTTTTACAACCCTTAAAAATACTGAAGAAATACCTTTTTTGAAGAGAATAAGTCGCGGGAGAGAAGACTAAAAGGTTTGGCATAATGTTTTGGCAGTGTCAACCAATTCGAACATAAAAAAGCAGATAGTTTATCCTACCTGCTTCTTTTTTAGGCATTGGCAATATTAATCTTATCTGCTGCCTTGTCTTTTCCTTCTACTTGCAAGTCCTCCTTTTCTTCCTGCCTCAGCATGTCCCCTTGAATCACCATGCCATCCGCGACCTACCCCTTTTTTTCTGTTTGCCATGTTTCAATTCACCCCCTCTCATGAGCCTGCTTTTACACATTCTATTTAAGCGATTTGATAATGGAATTAAAAATTGGTAAGAATCTTGAAAGAAGCTAAATTGAGGATTATTTTATTTTTTTTCTTTTTGTTGCTTTTTTGCTTGCGGACTTTTTTCGGCTTGGTTTTTTCTTTTCTTCTACAATCTCAAGTTTTGTTATGGTAGGGGAGGCAAGCGGGAAAATCCGATCAACCACAATTCCGTCGAGAAGTTGTTTAACGGTAATGCTCTTATTAACACCTATTCCTCTTACCTTAACAACTTTCCCGCTGAAGGCCACATTTCGCTCTCTCTTCCCCTCCGCGACCTTCTGAAAGACTTTAACATTTTGCCCCTCCCGAATTTGCAAATCCCGCATAGACAAACATTATACAAAAGCAGGCGTAAGTATTCAATGATCAATCATCCTTGAAAATTATTTTGCGGCGGCCTTGATGAATTCAATAAAGAAAGGGTGAGGAGAAAGTGGCCGGCTCTTGTATTCCGGATGCCCCTGCGTTCCCAAATAAAAAGGATGGGTATCTTTTGGCAATTCTATAATCTCAACCAACTTTTCCTTAACGGATCGCGCGCTTATTATCATTCCTTTCTTCTCAAATTCCGAGGCATAAAAATTATTGAACTCATATCTATGCCTATGCCTCTCAGATGTTAATCCGGAATCGGAGATACTATCATATTTTTTATAAATTTCAAAAGCCCTGCTCCCCTTTTTGACAATCGCATCCCAAGCACCCAATCTCATAGTTCCACCATATGCTCTATTTTTCATATGCTCTTTCTGAGCCTCTATGATATGGATTACCGGATGTTTTGTTTTTTGGTTATTTTCCGTGGTATTTGCGTCTTTTAAGCCCAGCAAATCCCTGGCATACGCGACAACCGCCAATTGCATTCCATAACAGAGTCCCAAGTAAGGAATTTTATTGACTCTGGCATATGACGCGGCAGAAATCATCCCCTCGGCACCTCTCCCCCCCCAACCTATTGGGACAATTATTCCGTCCGGCTTTCCTATAACATCATTACTTCCAAATTTCTCGACTAATTCCGCATCAACCCATCTAGTTTTGACGCTAATATCACAGAACCACGAAGCATGATCAATTGCATCAAATAACGCGGCATATGAATCCCTTATTTGGTAATCTCCTGTCCCGAAATATTTCCCTACAATCGCTATTTCTATATTCTTGCTTTTTGGTTTCTTAATTTCTTTTACCAAGTTTTCCCATCTTGAGAGATCCGACACCTTAATTGAAAGTCCTAATTTCTTTAGAATCTTTTGATCTATCCCCTGCTTCTGAAGTATAAGAGGTACTTCGTAAACACTTTTTGCATCAGGGTTTGAAATTATATTCTCAGCATTCATATTGCAGAAGAGGGCAAATCGATCGCGTCTTCTCTGATCCAAATATTTTTCCGATCTTGCAATTATAAAATCGGGTTGGATTCCCATAGAATTTAAAGTTCTAACGGAAAGTTGGGTAGGTTTTGTTTTTGGTTCTCCAAGGTGAGGAGGGGTCGGGACATAGCTTACATGAATATGAATTACATCCCCGGGATTTTTTAAGGTCATTATTCTTGATGACTCATAATAAAAAATATTTTGATATTCTCCCGCTGTACCACCAAGCTCAATCATTACAATATCAGCGTTGTTCTTTTTTCCTGCCCGCTCAATTCTCGAGATTATTTCGTCGGTTATATAAGGAATTGCCTCTACATCTTCTCCGTTATATTCAAACCTTCTCTCGCGTTCAATGACTGTCCAGTAGATTCTCCCCATAGTTACAAAATTATCTCTACCCATATTCTCATCAAGAAACTTTTCATATGTTCCAATATCCATGTCTCCCTCCGTACCATCCTCACACAAGAATGGATCTCCATGTTCTATTGGATTAATTGTTCCCGCGTCCAAATTTAAATAATTTTCAAATTTAATAGGAACAACCCTATGTCCTGAAAGTTTTAAAAGTAGGGCGATAGATGCCAGGGCGATTCCTTTTCCGATGCCTGAAATGACTCCTCCGGAGATAAATATGTACTTAGTCCGTTTATTTTTCGAGTTTTGTCGGGGCACGATTTATAATAGCAAATGCTTGATTAAAAATCAACGTAGCGTTGCGTGATAGGTTTTTTACTACTTTGATATCTTGCAAACGGATCGCTTAAATGGTATATGTTTAATCATGGAATTAGAACGAATCGTACTGATATCGAATGCAATTGCCAGAAGCAAAGCAGAAGCTGAACGGCAACGGAGCGCTGAACAAGCAAGGGAAAGTATACCTGAATTTCGGAGAAGATTATCAGGATTAATTCTCGCAAATGTAGTCCAAAAAACAGAAATAATAGAATGGGAGGTGCGGTGGCCAAGTGAAAAATTTAACAAAGATATATTTGATACGCGCTTGGAATGCGGCATTATTATTCCTGATGATCCCGAAAGGGTTAAAGTTGTAATTTCAAGTTCCGGCTATCCTGAGTCTGGGCGAAATCCTACTTTTGAAATTAGCGTAGAAGAAAACGACTCGCGATTAATAATTGATCAAGAAAGAGTTAGTGTAGTATCTAAAGCCATAGATTCAAATGTGCCCAGTGATCCAATGCGCATTGTTATAGGAGGCAAGTGTCACAGCTGGCCAACATGGGAGAGAGAAGCAACTATGGAGGACGTAAAAGCCTATTCCGACCTTTTGGAGGTTATAGAAAACGGGGATGTTGAGTTTAGCGGAAAAACACCCACAAAGTACATAGTTACTCCCCCAAAACCTTCTCTTTCAGAGCATATTTCAAAACCCATCTGAGGCAAATCATAAATGTTCCGATTACACTCCGATCACACCTTCGAGGTGTTTTACGATTGCACCTGCGGTATATTGCTTAAAAGAACTTGTCATTTGGGGGCATAAGGAAACAAGTAGAACACACCTTAACCAGCATAAATTGAGCGGGGTACGAGAATTGAACTCGCTTCTCTACCTTGGGAAGGTAGCATACTACCGGTGTACTAACCCCGCATTATAGCAAGGTTTTATTTTATATTTTCCGAATCACAAACGCAATTAAGAACAGGTACAAACCTAGTACACCCGGAGGGTGGATTAGCTTGACACCTACGCTTTTACTTATACTTATCTGGGAAGCTTAATTTCGTCGTCAGGATAAATCAGGTCGGGATTTGTTATGTTATTTGTCTTTGCAAACTCAGACCATTTGTATCCGTCTCCGTAGGCCCTTACCGAAATTGTCCAAAGGCTATCTCCTTCTCGTACGGTATACGAATTTCCTGTAATCTTTTCAGGATCTGCCCGGCTCCCTGAAGCTACCTTTTCCGCAGCAGCAGCCGGAACTACAAGCTTCATGCCTTTTTCAATAATATTGGGATTAACGATTCTGTTTGTCTGAGCCAACTCGCTCCACTTGTATCCGTCTTTATAAAGTTTTTCCGCTATCGCCCAGAGGTTATCTCCTTCCTGGACTTCGTAAACCTGCGCGCTAGATCCGCTTTGCGTATTAAATGCTTCTTCTGTTATAACTCCTTTTTTAGATACGGTCTTTAAACCTATAAATAAAATTACAAAAAGAACAACTACAGTAAGGACACCATAGGCAAGACTTCTGTAGGATTTGGAAGATGGAACCAACTTGTCAATGCTTTTTTCTTTTTTTGATCCGCCTTTTTTTCTTGGCATTATTCTAAGTCCCCTAACTCCTTCCCAGGCAGAGATATAGGTGCTGAAATATTAAAGTATAGTTGGAGTATTTGTCAACCCCGATTTAACCGGTCCGCACGGAGTCCTGGCGAAGCGTGGCGGGATGGACGGGACTCGAACCCGCGACCTTCTCCGTGACAGGGAGACGCTCTAACCAAACTGAGCTACCACCCCAAATAATTGGGCGTGCTCAATTTTACATAATTGTTGAACTCCAGTCAATCGTCGTATAAAATAGTTGCTATGACAAATCAGGAAGTAGCCCGTTTGCTCAGAAATGTCGCAGCTGCCTATTCAATAAAAGACGAAAAAAAACACATTTTTCAAATAATTGCCTACCAAAAAGCTGCTGATGCTATTTATAATTTACCTCACGAACTTAAAGATGTTCTAAGGGAAAGGACTCAAGAAAAAATTCCCGGCGTCGGGCCATCAATTTTATCCCATCTTGAAGAATTATTTGCAAAGGGCCGGGTTAAGCACTTTGAAGAAATAATGAAGGGTATACCTCCCAGTGTCTTTCCTTTGCTTAAGGTAACAACACTTGGTCCCAAAAAAGCATACAAATTAACCTCGCATCTCAAGCTAAATAACCCTGATACTATTGTTGATGATTTAATAATTGCCGCGCAAAAAAATAAAATTGCAGGTATTCCTACATTCGGGGAAAAGTCACAAGCGGATATTCTGCGCGCACTGGAAGAATACAAACTGGGAAAGATTAAAGCCAATAGGATGCCTCTCCCTTATGCGTTTGAACTTGCAAGGAAGACGGAGGAGTATCTCAGAAAAAGTAAATTCGCGGAACAGGTTTTTCCTCTGGGCAGCCTGAGACGAATGATGGCAACGGTTGGTGATATAGATTTTGCCGTTGCTACAAAGCAACCAAAAGAAATAATTAACCATTTCATTAATTATCCCGGGACCGAAAGGGTAATTGAAAAAGGAGAAGCTTCATCATCTATTTTGGTTTCCGGAGGAAGACAAGTGGATCTTATGGTGCAAGATCCTGATAGCTTTGGTAGCCTACTCCAGCACTTTACCGGTTCAAAGTACCACAATGTTGCGCTTCGTGAATTTGCATTAAAAAAAGGAATGTCGCTTTCTGAATACGGAGTAAAAGTAAGAATAGGGAAAAAACAGGAATTAAAAAAATTTAAAACAGAAAAAGACTTCTATCAATTTCTTGGACTTGATTGGATAATCCCTGAGATGAGAGAAAATAAAGGAGAAATAGAACTCGCAATTAAACATAACCTTCCCAAAATTGTTGAGTTAAAGGATATAAGAGGAGACTTACATATACATTCAAGCTATCCCATTGAGCCAAGTCATGACTTGGGAAAAGACACAATGCAGCAAATGCTGGGCAAGTCAAGGTCTTTGGGTTATGACTATATTGCTTTTTCCGAACACAATCCAGGCATCACAAACCATTCGAAAAATCAAATTTATTCAATATTGGCAAAGAGAAGTGAATATATCGAACAATTAAAAGAGAGTAATAAAGGTATTCGAATAATTAATCTACTCGAAGTTGACATCTTGCCTTCAGGCGAGCTTGCAATGGACGATAAGTCGCTTGACTATGTAGAAGCGGCAATAGTTTCTGTACATAGTGTTTTTAGTACGCCGAGGCAAAAAATGACCAAAAGAGTTCTGAGAGGTCTTTCCAATCCCAAGGCAAAAATACTTGCTCATCCGTCCGGAAGGTTAATTAACCAACGGGAAGAATATGAGCTGGATTGGGACGAGATTTTTGATTTTGCGCTTAAACACAATAAAGCCATAGAAATAAACGCCTGGCCAACAAGGCTTGACTTAACCGACACGCTTGTTGATCAAGCTAGGAAAATGGGGGTTAAATTTGTAATTGATACAGACAGCCACGCTTCATATCAAATGGACAATATGTTTTACGGGGTATCTGTAGCCCGGCGAGGGTGGTGTACCAAAAAAGATATTCTCAATACACTACCTTACGAACAGTTTTACAAATGGCTTACAGGATAACCGTAGATCGTTAAACGATACGGTTATTGTAATCAATACCCGTTGACTTCGGTTAAATGTTGTGGGAAAATATTTACATGAACACACCCCTAATAATAAGTATAGTTATATTGCTCTTATTGGTTTTTCTATGGTTTACATACAACTCTCTCGTAGTCCTTCGTGAAAGAATTAAGGAAGCATTATCACAAATTGACGTTCAGCTCAAAAGACGTACTGATCTCATTCCCAATTTAATCGAAACAGTCAAAGGATATGCAAAGCATGAGAGAGAAGCATTTGAAAAAGTAACTCAAGCTCGAGCCAACATGCTGAAAGCAGAAACTCCACAGCAAAAAGCAAAAGCAAACAATATGCTTGAGGGCGCTTTAAAATCAATTTTTGCCGTGGCAGAAGCATATCCCGACCTTAAAGCAAGCAATAATTTTCTAAATCTTCAGGAAGAACTGACTGATACTGAAAACAAAATTTCTTACTCGAGACAGTTCTATAATTCAAATGTTCTAGCATACAATTCTTCCATAAAAACTTTTCCGGCAATGATTTTTGCCAATATGTTCGGCTTCAAAGAGTCTGAGTTCTTTGAAACAGAGGAAGAAGCAAAAAAAGAAGTCAAAGTACAATTCTAACCCCAGCTTACATGATTATTTCATTCGAATTTGTGGTATAATTTTATAGCTAAATTTATACTTAAAAAATAACAATGACTATTTACAACGCTATATCGGCAAACAAGATGAAGACATGGATCATAATGATCCTTTTTGTCCTGTTTTTCTTGACAGCCTCCTATATTCTTGGCAGGGCACTGGGCTACGGACTATCATTTGCTGGTATCATGCTTATCATATCCGGCATAATGTCCTTTATTTCCTACTATAACTCAGACAAAATTGTTCTGGCTATGTCCGGGGCAAAACCCGCGGACAAAACAAATTACAGAGAACTCTATACTACGGTTGAAAATCTTTCAATTGCTTCCGGCCTTCCAATGCCAAAGGTTTATGTTGTTGATGACCCGTCCCCAAACGCTTTTGCAACAGGACGAGATCCAAAACACGCGGCGGTTGCCGCGACAACAGGGTTACTTTCAAAATTAAAAGACGTAGAGCTTGAGGGTGTTATAAGCCACGAACTTTCACATGTTAAAAACTATGACACGAGGCTTATGGGTGTTGTGTCAATCTTAGTTGGTTCAATTGCGATTCTTGCCGATGTATTTTTCAGATCAATGTGGTTTTCAGATAGGGGTTCTGACAGACGAAGCGGAAACAGTATATTTTTAGTGTTGGGAATAGTTTTCGCGATTCTTGCACCAATTATTGCAATCTTAATCCAGCTAGCTGTATCCCGACGGAGAGAATATCTGGCGGATGCCGACGGCGCACTTTTAACACGATATCCGGATGGATTGGCAAAAGCATTAGCAAAAATCGCGCAGGATAAAACTCCCCTTAAACGCGCAAGCACGGCAACTGCTCACTTATATATTGAAAACCCTTTTAAAGGTGAGCGCGCAAAAGGTTTTTTTGTAAATCTATTCAGCACTCATCCCGCGGTTGAAGACCGTATCCGGATTCTTCGGGAAATGTAAACTCACTGGTTTAGTACTTCGAATTTAGTATTTCGTGCTTTATAATATCTTTATGAACTTACTGCTAATTTTAGTTGGAAAATTCATTTTGTTTTTTTCTAAAACTTTTAACCTCGGTTCCGGTTCTACCTGGCCCGGACATATCGCTCTTGAAATAAACCCGAACTTTATCCGACAGGTTTTAAAGAAAAATCCTGATCTTAAGATTGTATTGGTTGCAGGAACTAACGGAAAAACCACAACAGCTACCCTGCTCAGGCACATTTTAGAAAAGTCGAAAATTAATGTTTTTCAAAATGAAGAAGGAGCAAATCTTCTGAACGGAATTGGGTCAAGTATTATTAAGAATTCAAATGTCTTTGGAAAGCTAAACTTTGATACCGCCTTGTTTGAAGTTGACGAAAACAGCCTACCTCTTATTTTGGATGAATTCGAACCTAATATACTGGTATTGCTCAACCTTTTCAGGGATCAATTGGATAGATACGGAGAAGTCAATACCGTTGCAGACAAGTGGTCAAAAAGTCTTCAAAAATTAAAGAAAACCAAGCTGATCGTCAATGGAGATCATCCTGAACTCGCATGGATGGCAAAAGAATCAAATTTAAAATCTTATTATTTCTCAATTCCTCAAAATCTTATGAAGTCAAAATTTCCGGAAGATGATGCCGACTTCCTCTACTGCCCCAATTGTAAAACGAAACTTAATTTTAATAAAATATCTTTCTCAAGTCTCGGGTTATTCGAATGTCCAAAGTGCGAATTTTCTAATCCCGAATCTAAAGTTCTCAACCTTTCAAATCCCTTAACAGGAGACTACAACTATTACAATGTCGAAGCCGCCTCTGTTGTCGCAAGTGAAATCTTTGGTACACCTCTGGTCAACATCGAAAACGCTTTTAAAACATTTAAACCCGCCTTTGGAAGGCAAGAAGTATTTGAAAAAGTCGGCAAAAAAATAATGGTTATCCTCTCAAAGAACCCGGCAAGCCTTAATAGGTCTTTTGAGGCAGTCTTATCGGTAAAAAAAGACAATGATTCATTGCTTATGGTTTTAAACGATAGGATTCCGGATGGAAGAGATATTTCATGGATTTGGGATACAGATTTCGAAAACTTTATTCCAAACTTTAAAAACATTACAGTCTCGGGAGACAGATGCTACGATCTGGGATTAAGAATTAAATACGGGATGGAAAATCAATCCGCCGGCCGGCGGACAAAAATTAAAATTTTTGAAAATCTCAAAGAAGCAATCGGAAAAGCAGCCAACGAAACCTCGACGAACGAAACGCTTTTTATCTTACCAACCTATTCGGCAATGTTAGAAGTAAGAAAAATTTTATCCGGAAGAAAAATACTATAGTCGTTTCAAGGATACTCCTTGTCATGCGTATCAGGGATAATCCTTGTTTTAAATGAAGGGAAGATGAAAAAAAATAATAAATATTCAATAACTATCGGCTGGCTATACCCCGACCTCATGAATACCTATGGGGACCGTGGAAACATAATTGTTTTGTCTAAACGCGCCGAATGGCGCGGCATAAAAGTAAAAGTCTTACCAATAAACATTGAGTCTAGTCAATGGTCAATTGTCAATTGTCAATTGTTATTCATGGGCGGCGCTCAAGACACCCAGCAGGAGATCGTTAATCGAGATCTTCTGGGTGCAAAGGGTCGGACCCTGGTTTCAATGATTGAAAAAGGAATTCCGGGACTTTTTATCTGCGGAGCATACCAATTCTTAGGTAAATATTATATAACTGCAGGCGGAAAAAAATTAAATGGATTAGGTGTATTCCCTCTTTTCACCGAAAACCCGGGAGAAGGCGCGAAGAGATTAATCGGAAACGTCCTCGCTGAAGCAGTTGGCAGTAATACTAACCCCCAACCCCCAAACCCTAACCGCTTACTAGTTGGTTTTGAAAACCACGGAGGAAGAACATATCTTTCAGATAAAAACCAGGCATTTGCAAAAGTTATCAAAGGACATGGCAATAACGGAGAGGACCAAACCGAAGGAATCCATTATAAAAATGCAATAGGATCATATCTTCATGGGCCAATCTTGCCAAAAAACCCCGAACTTACAGATTTATTACTGGCATTGGCATTTGAGGAAAAATACGGCAAAAAATTCCATCTCGAACCCCTGGATGATTCAATGGAACAAAAAGCAAGAGAAGCAATCATCGAAAAAATTAAGTAATGTCTACTTGTTATTCAAGAGCCTCGTTCATATAATTAAACTATGAAGATTGATGTAAAAAGGGTTGCAAAACTGGCAAATCTTGAACTAGACGATGAAGAACTTCCGAAATTTGAAAAACAGCTTGAGGAAATCCTTTCCTATTTTGACAAACTCAAGGAAGTAAACATAAAAGATGTAGAAATTACATCACAAGTCACAGGACTTGAAAATGTAATTCGGGAAGACAAAGCCGCACCGTCTCTTTCTCAAGAAGAAGCACTTTCGCAAACAAAATCACAACATAATGGATTGTTTAAAGTCCCCGGAATATTAGAAAATGAATAATTTAAATAATTTAACAATCAAACAATCGTACGAATATTTAAACAAAAAAAAGTGTTCCTCGGTGGAACTAACAAGCTCATGTCTTGAACAAATTGAAAAATTAAACCCGGAGATTAACGCATTTATAACAGTAAGCGAGCTTGCGCTTGATGAGGCAAGAAAGGCAGACGAACTTCGTTCAAACAATCAGGAATTACCTCTTCTTGGAATTCCGATTGCTTTGAAAGATATATATATGACTAAGGGGTTACGGACTACTGCGGCTTCAAATGTTCTTCGAGATTACATTCCGCAATACGACGCAACAGTAGTTCGAAAGCTTAAGGAAGCGGGAGCGGTTATTCTTGGAAAAACAAACCTTGATGCTTGGGCTCATGGTTCAAGCGGCGAAAATTCCGATTTCGGGCCAACCAAAAACCCTTGGGATAGAGAATATGTACCCGGAGGCTCAAGCAGCGGCTCTGCGGCGGCTGTAGCGGCAAATTTGTGCGCTGCAGCAACAGGGACAGACGCGGGTGGATCAATTCGACTTCCCGCATCATTCACAGATACTGTAGGTCTTAAACCCACATATGGTCTTGTGTCGCGTTATGGAATAATTGCGATGGCCTCGTCTCTCGATTCAATCGGCCACTTCACAAAAACAGTTGAGGACTCCGCTCTTTTTTTGAATATAACGGCAGGAAATGACCCTTTTGACGCAACAACTACAAATAAAGAACTTCCGGATTATACAAAAGACTTACATAAAGGCATAAGAGGGCTGAAAATTGGAATTCCCAAAGAGTATCTCGCAATGGGTATAGATAAGAAAATAAAAGAAAATTTTGATAACGCTCTTAGGCAAATTGAGGAGCTGGGAGCAGAAATTATTGAGATTTCACTTCCTCATACAAAATATGCTGTCGCTTGCTATTATATAATTCAGCCCTCGGAGGTCTCTTCAAATTTGGCTCGATATGACGGAATAAGATTTGGAAATGATAGATCGTATTTTGGAGATGAAGCAGTACGCAGAATAATACTTGGAACCTTTACTCTTTCGGCAGGATATTATGAAGCTTATTATAAAAAAGCAATGCAGGTACGAACATTAATCAAGAGAGATTTTGAGCAAGTCTTCAATCCGCCGGCTGGCGGAGTCGACGCAATAATTGCTCCGGTCTCCCCTACTCCCCCATGGAAATTGGGTGAGAAACTTGATAATCCCCTAAGGATGTATCTGTCTGATATTTTTACAACTACCGCAAACCTGGCCGGAATTCCGGGACTTTCCGTTCCGTCAGGTTTTATAAACGGCTTACCAGCAGGATTTCAAATCTTGGGGCCCCAGTTTTCAGAAAAATTGCTATTTCAGATCGGACATGCGTTCGAGCAAACTCAGGAAAGGAAGATACTTGATATATGAAATATCAACCAGTAATTGGACTAGAGACCCATGTTGAGCTAAAGACAGAATCAAAAATGTTTTGTCGGTGTTCCGCCGACTATTTTGGGCAAAAACCAAATACCCATACTTGCCTTGTTTGCCTTGGTCTCCCCGGGGCGCTTCCTGTCCCCAATAAAAAGGCAATTGATTGGTGTGCTATGATCGGACTTGCGCTCAACTGCGAAATTCCATTATTTTCTAAATTCGACAGGAAAAATTACTTTTACCCTGATCTCCCGAAAGGTTACCAAATTTCTCAATATGATGAACCGTTCGGGATAGATGGCTACGTAGATCTCTCGGCAAGTCGCGTGTCGCAAGTCGCAAGTCGTGATAGCGAAGAGCGAAAAGCGAAGAGCGAAAAGCGAATCAGGATTAGAAGGGTACACATGGAGGAAGACACGGGCAAGCTCATACATGAGCTTGCAGATCAAAGATCAAAGATCAAAGATCAAAGATCCAGCTTTATTGATTTTAATAGGTCCGGAGTACCACTCGTGGAAATTGTCACCGAACCTGATTTTGATAATGCGGCAGATGTAAAGGAATATCTTCAGAAACTTCAGCAAATAGTTCGATACCTTGGCGTTTCTAATGCCGATATGGAAAAAGGGGAAATGAGACTTGAACCCAACATATCATTGGCTCGTCGCGATTCGCACGTCGCAAGTCGAAATCACGACAAGCGAATAGCGAATAGCGAATTACCATCCTATAAAGTCGAAATAAAAAATATTAATTCTTTCAGGTTTGTAGAAAAAGCAATCAATTATGAAATAGAAAGACAGGCAGAGCTTCTTGAAAAAGGAGAAACTCCCGTTCAGGAAACAAGAGGATGGGATGAAAGATCCGGCAAAACAGTTTCTCAAAGGACGAAAGAAGAAGCACATGACTATAGGTATTTTCCCGAGCCCGATATTCCACCTATTCGCTTTGCTCAATATCAAATATCAAAAATCAAAGATCAAATAGGAGAATTGCCGGATCAAAAACTCAAAAGGTTCCAAACTGAATACAAGCTAACACCGTATGATGCGGAAATTTTAACGCGGGAACTTGCGCTCGCGGATTATTTTGAAGAAGCTGTTCGTACAGGAAAAGCCCATAATGTTGCCCCAAAACAAATCGCAAATTACATAATTAACAAAAAACTAAATATAAAAGAAACTGCCCCCTCTGAATTAGTGGAGCTCATTCTTACAACAGCCCAAGTAATAAGCGTTGGATCAGAGGAGCTACGAAAAGCAATCGAACAGGTAATCTTAGAGAATCCGAAAGCAGTGGAAGATTATAAGTCTGGAAAAACCCAAGCCATAGGTTTCTTGATCGGCAAAGTTAAATCTCTTCTTCCCCCAAAGTCTTCAACAGACAAAATTAAGGAACAGATTGAACAAGCCCTCAAATAAGTGTAATATTTACCTTGATGGCGGACATATCAGCAAAAGAAACAGGAGGTGCTTTGAAAACCACCCCGGAAGTAGACAGAGGGGGTTTTTTATCAAAACTTAATGAATCTGATCAAGACAATATTACTACCCTGGCAACAGCTTTCGAAAGAAAAATGAAAAAAAAACAGCAACGAGGGGGGATGATAGTCGTTGGAGGAATATTGGAAAAACCACTGCCAAGAAAAGATATAGATATTAGAGTTGTTGTGGAGACGGGAAAAACAAGAAACGATTACGAAACTAGAATAGCTCAGGCAATGGATCGATTTAATATTTTAGAAGAAATTACATCTCAATTGGTATCTGATAACCCGGATCTGAAAATAGCAGCAAGAATGGAACCGGCAATAGATGAAGAATATCAAAGTCCTTCAATCTTGAAACACGAGGGGACAATAAGAATCGAAAGAGTTGGTGCTACCCCAATTGAACTATTAAATACCGTGGGAGGAACACTTGAAGAGGAAATAAGAAAACAAGAAAGACCTTTCGCGGTAATCGCAAGAGTTTCATAATAACATGGCAGATTTTGTTCACCTTCACAACCATTCGGAATACTCGCTGCTCGATGGTCTTTCCAAACTAAAGCCAATGGTGGAACGGACCCGGGAACTGGGAATGGACGCGCTTGCCATAACCGATCATGGAGCGTTATACGGCGCCATCAATTTCTACAAAATTTGCAAGGAAGCGGGGATCAAACCAATTATCGGCTGTGAGATCTATATTGCTCAGGGTTCCCGTCATGAAAGAACGGTAGAAGATAAAGATTATAACCATCTGATATTGCTTGCCAAAAACATTACTGGGTATAGAAATCTCATGAAGATAGTCTCAATCTCCCAGCTTGAAGGTTTTTACTACAAACCGAGGACAGATATAAAGCTGCTTGATGAGTATCGGGAAGGGCTGATTTGTTTGTCTTCTTGCCTCAACGGATATGTATCCGAACCGTTAATGACAGGACATGAAGCAGAAGCCGTAAAAAGAGCATTAAAGCTTCGGGACATTTACGGCGAGGATTTTTATCTGGAATTGCAACGGCACCCAAACATAGATGATCAGGAAAAATTAAATCAGAAATTAATAGAGATCTCAAAGAAACACGCACTTCCGATTGTCGCAACCAATGACAACCACTACATAAAGAAAGAGGACGCAGAGGCCCAGGAGATATTGCTTTGCATAGGCACTCAAACAACAATTGATACCCCAAATAGAAAAATATCCATGATAGATTCTCCGGACTTTTACATAAAATCCCCGTCTGAGATGAGAGCAATGTTTATTGACTTGCCGGAAGCGGTAAAAAATTCCGTAAAAATAGCCCAAGAATGCAATGTGGAATTAGAGTTGGGCCGGTGGATAATGCCCATGTTTGAAGTCCCGGGAGAAAAAACAGGAGCAGAATACCTCAAGGAACTGGTGTATCAAGGACTCAGAAGACGCTATAAGGAAATCACTGCGGAAATTGAAGAAAGAGTTGAATATGAACTTTCGATTATCATTAAAAAGGGTTATGAGGATTATTTTTTAATAGTGCAAGACTTTGCGAATTGGGCAAAAAACAACGGAATATCGGTTGGTCCGGGAAGAGGATCTGCCGCGGGATCTGTTGTTTCGTACGCATTAAACATTACGGATGTAGACCCATTTTTCTTCAAGCTCCCATTTGAAAGATTTCTTAATCCCTTTAGGCCATCCGCGCCGGATATTGATTTGGATTTCGCAGACACGAGAAGAGATGAGGTAATCCAGTATGTTACTTCAAAATACGGAAAGGATAAGGTGGCTCAGATTATTACTTTTGGAACTATGGAAGCAAGACAGGCGGTGAGAGATGCGGGTCGTGCTCTTGGAATGCCATATGCCGCTCCTGACAGAATCGCTAAAATGATGCCCCCGGGCTGGCAAGGACATGCAATGACAATAGAACACGCGTTAGTTCAAAGCCCTGATTTGACACACGCCTATCGCACCGAACCTGAAACAAAAAGGTTGATTAATTTAGCTCAAAAACTTGAGGGCGTCGCCCGGCACGCCTCTGTTCACGCGGCGGGTGTTGTAATCGCAGATAAACCTCTTACAGATTATACGCCCCTTCAGCGGGAAACTACCGGCAACAGAATCATTACTCAATATGACATGTACACTGTTGGTGAAGACGGAGTGGGTCTTCTTAAAATGGATTTTTTGGGATTGAGAAATTTGACCATTATCGAAGAAACTCTAAAATTTATAAAGCAAAACAGGCTTAAGGAAGTAAATCTTTCAGAAGCCCCCATAGACGACCCTCAAACTTATTCCTTATTATCCTCGGGTGAAACCACGGGAATATTCCAACTTGAGTCGGCCGGGATGAGAAGGTACATAAAGGAACTGCGCCCAACCTCTATTTTTGACCTGATGGCAATGGTAGCTCTCTACAGGCCCGGACCCATGCAGAATATTCCCGAATTTATAGCAAGGAAACACAATCCGAAATTGATTAAATATCCGGACCCAAGACTCAAAGATGTCTTATCCCAATCATACGGTATTCTTGCCTATCAAGATGATGTGCTCTTAACAGCCATGGCCATTGCGGGTTATTCCTGGCTAGACGCGGACAAACTAAGAAAAGCGGTAGGGAAAAAAATACCATCTGAAATGAAAAAACAAAGAGAAACTTTTATAAAAGGCGCCCAGGATAACGGATTAACTCAAACCCGCGCCGAAGAGCTTTATGATCTTATTGAACCGTTTGCGGGATACGGATTCAACAAAGCCCATGCCGCATGTTATGCAACAATCGCTTTTCGGACAGGATATCTTAAGGCACACTATCCTGTCGAATTTATGACGGCATTATTGACTGCCGAATCCAGGGGCACATCCGGACCTCAGAGAAACGAAAAAATTTCACAGGCAATAGCCGAATGCAGAAGGCTTAATCTTACAATCCTTCCCCCTTCTGTTAACTACTCGGAGCCGGAATTTAGTATTGAGGATAAAACTAAAATCCGGTTTGGGCTATCGGCAATTAAAAATGTGGGGACATCAGCAATTTCCTCAATTCTTGAAGCAAGGAAAAACGGTCCCTTCAAAAGCCTCGGGGACTTATGTGTCAGAGTGGATCTTTCAAAAGTTAATAAAAAAACAATAGAAAGCTTAATTAAGGCGGGAGCAATGGATGAGTTTGGAAAAAGAGCAGCTCTCCTTGCAACATACCCGGAAATTGTTGAAAAAATAGGAAAAGAGCAAAAAAATCGCGACCGAAATCAATATGGGCTCTTTGATAATGATCCGAAACCTTTGAAATCCTATTATGAAGTACAAACAAATCTGGCCATGGATGAATTCTCCGAAAAAGAAAAGTTATTGTTTGAGAGAGAACTTCTGGGATTTTTCCTGACCGACCACCCTCTAAATCAGGAGCTTGAGACCCTCTTTAAAAGGACATCGCATAGAATATCTTCTTTGGCCGAGGAAAAAGAAGGGTCAAAGATAAGGGTTGGAGGAATGGTTGCTAATGTCAAGAAGATATTTACAAGAAAAAACAACAGCGAGATGGCTTTTTTAACTCTTGAGGACAACATTGGATATTCAATAGAATGTGTAGTTTTTCCTAAAGTATTTGATATGTTTAAATATTTTTTAATTAAAGATTCTATAGTAATAGTCGAAGGCAAGATTGATTTTAAGGATGATAGACCCGTCTTAATTGTTGAGAGCCTCGAGAAGCTTCAATCTTAAATTTCTGCTTATTGTTGTTGACTAATAATTGCCCTTTCTATAAAATAGAATCGTCCCTATGGCTGCAGTTTCTATTGCACCTGAAGTTATTTTCAATATAAATGGGTTAAAAGTTACTAACAGTATACTTGCTACCCTGCTTGTTGATTTTGTCCTCATATCAATAATCTATAAAATTAGAGCGGACTTGTCCCCCGTTCCGGGAAAACTTCAAACCATAGTAGAGTCAGTTATTTCTTATTTCTATAGCCTTACAGAACAGATATCGGGTAAGTTCGTAGATGTTATATTTCCCTGGTTTGCAAGCTTCTTTATATTCATTTTCGCATCAAATATTATTGGTCTTCTTCCGGGATTTGGGACTATCGGGTTTTTTCAAGAGGAGCATGGAAAAGAAGTATTCATCCCAATTCTGCGGGCAGTTACTTCCGATTTCAATGCTACATTTGCTTTGGCCATAATTTCACTTGTTGCGACTCATATTTTAAGTATTAAATATAATGGAATTTTCTCATACCTTAAAAGATTTTTCTCATTGAATCCTATTTTTCTTTTTGTCGGAATTCTTGAGCTCGTATCCGAGGTAACAAAAGTTATCTCTTTGTCATTTCGTCTTTTTGGAAATATTTATGCCGGAGAAGTTGTGCTGCATACAATATCTTCTCTTTTTGCCTTTGTTGCACCAATACCTTTTCTTTTGTTAGAATCTATTGTTGCGCTGGTTCAAGCGCTTGTTTTCTCCATGTTAACAATGGTGTTTATGACAATACTCATAACACCACATTCAGAGGGAGGTGAACATTGATGGAATTATCGGTAAGTGGTGGCTTAGTTATTGCGCTGGGAGGAGCTTTTCCTGCTCTTGCGATTGGTCTTATTGGATTAAAAGCGATGGAAGCGATAGGCAGAAACCCGGATGCGTCAAATAGAATACTTCCTGCAATGCTTTTGGCTATGGCTTTTGCTGAAGCGATAGCAATCTATGCTCTAATTCTTGCTTTTGTAGGATAATCTCATATGGAAATTTTAAAGAATTTTGGATTCGAGCCTGTTTTTTTTGTTGCTCAAATAATCAATTTTTTAATATTATTCTATGTCTTTAAAAGATTTTTATATAAACCCATATTAAAAGTTTTAAAAGACAGACAGAATTCTATTGCAAAAGGGATTGAGGAGGCAGAAGCGGCCAAAAAAGCTTTGAATGAGGCTGACGCGCAGAAAGATGAAATTATAAAATCGGCAACACTTGAAGCTGAAAAGATAATATTGGAAACCAGAAAAAATGCCGAAGGACTCAGGGAAGAACTCATGCAAACGGCTAAAAGCGCGGCGGAACGAGTGATTGGCGAAGCCAGAGAAATGGCTGATCTTGAGTTTCAAAAAGCAAAAGGTGAAGCCCGTGAAATTTCCCTCGAATTGTCAAAGAAAGTTCTTGCAAGAGTGCTTGATGAATTATTCACAAAGCAGGAGAAGGAAAAAATCCTTGAGAGGAATATAGAAAAATTAGAAAAATATGACTAACGAAAAATTAAAAAAATTAGCAAAATTAACAGTAAGACTTAAGGTGATCGATCCAAAACTTTCATATTTTGTCCTTAGGAAATTGCCAAGAAAAAACCTTATCTTTTATTTAAGGTATCTTAAGAAATTATTGGATCAGGATACGGTCAGAATATTATCAGCCACAAAACTCAACGCGGGTCTAAGAAGGATTATTGAAAGAAAATATAGAGAAAAAAATGTGATATTTGTTAAAGACCGCGTTGGCGATGGAATAAAAGTAGTAATAAATGATACAATTATTGATCTGACCGTAAAGGGTTTCATAGATCAAACAATGCATAAATTGAAGTCTGAAATATGAGCAATAACAATATAAGAATGCAAGAATTCCTGAAGGAAATTGAAAAAAGAATACAAACCATAGACGTTATTCCCCTGGCCAGCAATGAAGGAAGTATTATCTCAATCGGGGATGGGATCGTTAACGCATCGGGACTCTCTCAGGCAGGATTTGGTGAAGAAGTCGAATTTCAAGGCGGAACGCGAGGACTTGTCTTTAATCTGGATGAGGAACAAACTTCAATTATTTTACTATCTGAAAGCCCCGAGCTTGTTGAGGGGATGAAAGTCAAAACAACCGGAAGAATTTTGGGAGTAAATGTTTCGGAGAATTTAATTGGAAGAGTCATAAATTCGCTTGAAGAACCTCTTGATGGAAAACCTCTAAAGTCAGGCGGAAAATTGTACCCTTTAGAAAAAATTGCTCCTGGAGTAATTGAAAGGCAACCTGTAGACACCCCTTTAAAAACAGGGATCAAGGCCGTTGATGCAATGATCCCAATCGGGCGAGGACAGAGAGAGCTGATCATCGGAGATAGAAATACGGGGAAAACCGCTATCGCAATTGATTCAATCATAAACCAGAAAAAAAGGGACTTGGGATTAAAACAAGTAATTTGTATTTATTGCGCAATAGGGCAGAAAAGAGGAAATATCGCAAGAATCGTAGCTATTCTTGAGGCTGCGGGGGCAATGGATTATTCAATTGTTGTGGCAGCCTCGGCTTCCGACTCGCCGGCCCTGCAGTATCTTGCTCCTTTTACGGCTACCGCAATTGGTGAATACTTTATGGATCGGGGGCAGGATGTCCTGATAGTTTACGATGATTTATCAAAACACGCGTGGGCATACAGGCAAATCTCCCTCCTTTTGAGGCGGCCTGCCGGAAGAGAAGCATATCCCGGAGACATATTTTACCTTCATTCGAGATTACTTGAAAGGTCCGCCAGGCTTTCCGAGAAGAAAGGCGGAGGATCAATAACTTCATTTCCCGTCATAGAAACTCAGGCGGGAGATGTTGCCGCATATATTCCAACCAATGTGATTTCAATTACCGATGGGCAAATTATTCTTGAAGCAGATCTTTTCAACAGCGGAATTAGACCGGCAATCAATGCCGGACTATCGGTTTCTCGCGTGGGAGGAGCTGCGCAAACTAAGATAATGAAGCAGGTTTCAGGCCCCTTAAGGCTTGAGCTTGCTCAATTCAGATCCCTTGCCGCTTTTGCTCAATTTGGTAGTGATCTTGATGTGGAAACCCAAAAACAGCTGGACAGGGGTAAAAGAATTTCGGAGGTTTTAAAACAGTCTCAGTACCAACCTTATGATGAAGCTGCCCAGGTTGTCAGCATATATGCCGCATCCGCCGGGCTTCTGGATGATTTACCTCTTGAAAAAGTATCGGAGTTTGAGCAGAAAATTTACAATTACATAGAAGTTAAAAATAAAAAACTAACTCAATCCTTGTCTCGTGGAGAAAAAATGGACAATAAAACCTTGGAAGAGCTGAGCAGTGAAATTGATAAATTCAAGAAAACGCTGAAATAAAAATGGCGCAAAACCTGCAATTGTTAAAACGGAGAATTAAAACTTCTCAAAATATAGCTCAAGTAGCACGCGCTATGGAAATGGTTTCCGCGTCAAAAATTAAAAAAGCACAGGGTGCAGTTGAAAACAATAGACCATACGCTGAGAAAATAACTAATTTAACAAGAACTATCTTAACACACGCGGATCTTGAACAATTTGACCACCCCTATATAGACCAAATTGATTCGCCCATAACTATCCTTCTGGCCATTTCTTCCGATAAAGGGCTCTGTGGATCCTTAAATACCAATCTTTTTAAAAAGTTAATTGAGTTAGATAATAAAAACTTAAAAATCATTACTCTGGGGAAAAAGGTTGAGCAATTCTCACGCAAGCTTGAAGGAGAAGTCATCGCGAACTTTAATATGGGCACTACTCTACCCGATTACTCAATTGTCTTTAAAATTATTGAAACAATAGACAACTTCTACGCGAATAATAAGCCTTCCGGATTCCAAATCCTTTTTTCTCAATTCAACTCCATTTTTTCTCAAGAATCCGCGGTAAAAGACATATTGCCAATTCAAGCGCATCATGAAGAAGTTTGCCTCCCATACATTTTTGAGCCACAAGCGCAAGGAATTTTGTCTGAACTTTTACCTTATTATCTTGAGGTTGTGCTCTATTCAACTATCATTGAGGCTTTTACTTCCGAGCAGGGAGCGCGAATGATTGCTATGCAAAATGCTAAAAACAATGCATTCGATATTGCTGATTATTTAACGCTCTCTTATAATAAATCCCGCCAAGAAAGAATTACAAATGAATTATTATCACTTGCGAATAATATTTAGCTATGCCTAAATCAAATAACAGCAGAAGAGGTAAAGGAAAAATAATAAGAATCCAAGGACCTGTTATTGATGTGTTGTTCCAAAAGGAAACTCCCGAGATTTTTGAGGCGCTTGCGATCGAATTTAATAATAAAAAACTTATTCTTGAAACGGAATTTCAAATAGGAAATAACGAAGTCAGAACTCTTGCTCTCGGACCTGCGGATGGTCTAAAAAGAGGGCAGGAAGTTTCAAGAACTTTTTCGCCAATCATGGTTCCCACCGGAAAAGAAACCTTGGGCAGAATTTTTAATGTATTAGGTGAAACCATTGACGGCATCGGTAAAATAAATGAAAAGAAAACGAAACTTGAACCAATTCATAAGCCGGCTCCTCTACTTTCGGATCAGTCAACAACACCTGAAATGCTTGAGACAGGGCTTAAGGTAATTGACCTCATCGCGCCATTTACAAAAGGAGGAAAAATTGGAATTTTTGGGGGAGCGGGAGTCGGAAAAACCGTAATTGTAAAAGAATTAATAAGAAATATTGCCATGGTGCATAAAGGCCATTCTGTTTTTGCAGGCGTGGGTGAACGAACTCGTGAAGGAACGGATCTTTGGCTTGAGATGAAGGAGGCGGATGTTTTAGACAAAACCGTAATGTTATTTGGGCAGATGAATGAGCCGCCGGGAAACAGATTGAGAATTGGACTGACCGCTTTGACCATGGCGGAATATTTTCGAGATGTAAAAAGTGAGGATGTTCTCTTGTTTATTGATAATGTATTTAGATACGCACAGGCAGGATCCGAGGTTTCTGCTCTCTTGGGACGAATGCCCTCGGCTGTGGGCTATCAACCTAACCTGGCGCAGGATATCGGAATGCTCCAGGAAAGAATAACTTCCACGAAAAAGGGGTCCATCACTTCAGTCCAGGCAATTTTTGTTCCCGCGGATGACTATACGGATCCGGCTCCCGCGACTATTTTCGGCCACCTTGACGCCAGCATAACGCTCGAGCGCTCGATTGCCGAGCAGGGACTTTATCCGGCAGTAGACCCTCTTACATCATCCTCAAGACTCCTTGACCCCAATGTTGTTGGGAAGGATCACTATCTGGTAGCCTCAGAGGTAAAGAAAATTCTGCAAAGATACAAAGACCTTCAGGATATTATAGCAATACTCGGAATTGATGAGCTTTCCGACGAGGATAAACTAACGGTTTCACGAGCCCGCAAGATTCAGAGGTTTTTAACGCAGCCCATGTTTGTAGCGGAAATGTTTACAGGGATTCCCGGCAGATATGTTAAAATCGAGGAAACTATTAAAGGTTTTAAAGAAATAATTGAAGGGAAATACGATAAGCTTCCGGAACAGGCATTCTTTATGAAGGGCGCAATTGAGGAGGCTGTCAAAAATGTCCAAAAGTAGTTTCTCTCTTGAAATCTTATCCCCTCAGGGAACAGTTTTTAAGGATGAGGTAGACAGCGTTTCGCTGCCAACATATTCCGGTAGAATCACTATTCTTCCAAATCATGCGCCGCTTTTTACAAAACTATCGGAGGGCGAAATTGAAATCAAAAAAGAAAGCAAAATTAGTCACATAGTTGTCGCGGGCGGTTTTCTTGAAATAAAAGAAAACTCCGCTCATATTTTAAGCGATTATGCGGTTCGGGCTGAAAGTATTGAAATAGCCCGCGCTGAGGAGAGGAAAAGAGAAGCGGAACTTAAACTTAAGCAGAAGCTCGATAATAAGGAATTCACAATTGCCGATAAGGACTTGAGGCTGTCAATTTTAGAGCTTAAGGTAGCACAAAGAGTAAAAAAAAGAACAAGAGTTGAATAGAAACATGGATTCAAGACTCAAGCGGCGTTCCCTAAAGCAAAGCAAGAAACAACTATACGGATATCTCATAGGGATAGTTTTGCTCATTTTTATCACATTGAATTTTGGCCCTTATTTGATTGGAGCAGTAGGCTCTGCGATAGATTTAATAAGCGGGAAATCAAAGCAAATTACGAATATAAAAATAGATGGCAGTCTTGAGCCCCCGCTACTTGACCCTCTACCCCAAGCAACACCTTCCGAGTTCATAAATGTTACCGGAAGATCTTTTTATCCCGAAGGGGAAGTCGAGTTGTTTGTTAACGGATCAAAATACAAATCGGCACGGATTGATGAGTCTCTTGATTTTAATATAAAAGATGTGAAGCTTGAACCCGGCGAAAATATATTTAAACTTAGAATAATAATCGGGACCCGAGAAAGTGACTTTTCCAAGGACTATAAAATTTCATATTTAAAAGACAAACCAAAGCTTGAGGTAGACTTTCCACAGGACGGCGCGGCCTTCTCAAGAGCCGATCAGGAAATATCCGTAAGAGGAAAAACCGATCCTGAGAACACTGTCAAAGTTAATGATTTCATAGCAATTGTTGACAGTGAGGGCAACTTTTCATATGTTTACAAGCTAAAAGATGGTGAAAACAAATTGTTAGTTTCCGCCGAAAACGCAGCCGGACAAATAACAACTAAGGAAATTATTGTTTCTTATTCACCGTAGTTCCCGCAAGTATAAAAATCCAAACCAATATTAAAGGGTAAAACAAACTATTTATAAAAAAGGCGTTAATAAATATTGCCGAAAGGGAAGACTGAACCAGAAATTTAAAACCGGATTGTTTTTTACTCTTTTTAATAGCCTGAAACAGGCGCCATCCAAAATTAATAAATGCTAAAGCCCCAATGATTCCCGTTGTTGCTAAAATAAAAAGATAACTATTATCAGTTCCCGCATCGGCATTACTGTTCTGCGCTCCTGTTTCAGTTCTCAAATCGTATCTAAGCAAAGCGTATCTATAGGCATTAAAACCAACACCAAAAATAAAATTATCTTTTATAATATAGATTGCGTCTCTTGCCGAATTTACCCTTGCTTCTGCCGAGGCCAATCTTAAAGGATTTAATCCTTCTATCTTAAGGTTTGAAAAAAAGAGGAGCAAAAGCATAAAACCAAAAAGCAAAGGAATGATAACTTTTATTTTTTTGTTTAAAAATAACAGAATAGATACTCCTAAGACCATAGAAATAAAAGCTGATCGTGAATAAGTCAGATAAAGAGCGATGAGAGCCAAGACGGAAAACATTGCGATCACGATTTTAATTTTAGTTTTACGTTCCAGAAAAAAATATTGAACGGTTAATAATAGAATCAAAACAAGAAATATCCCCGCAAAGTTCGGATCAAGAAATGTAGAAAATAATCTATAAAGGTGATCATCCCACCCCAAATAGTATAGATTTCTCAAATTTGAATAAAACAAGTATTGAATATAGCCGAATACAATAAATATTGCTCCTGATACCATTAACTTTTTTGCAATTGATGTGCTTGATTCCTTAATAAACTGAATGGAAAAAAATATTGATCCGTAAATCAGGAATCTTAAAAGATAGGAGACTGAGACAAAAAAAGCGGAAAGCGTTAAACTTCCAAAGTTTAAGATAAGCGAGAAGAAAGCAATCGCAATGAATATCAGGAAAGCATTGAGCACTTGAGGATGGCTGATTTTTTCTTTTTCAAAGATAACTTTATGTAAAAACAATAGAAATATTGCCCCTGCGACTGCGTCGTGGAGATAAAAAGAAAAATTAGGGAATGGAGTAATTCTTGTAATTACTCCAAGAGGGAGAGAAAAGATTAATAAATTAAACAAGACATTCATTTGGAGTAAAGTTTAACATTTGTTTTTCTATTTTCATAGATTTTTTTAAAAGATTTGAGTTTTTCGGGTAGATCCGTGTTTTGTACTAATACATAGTTATAATAATCCGTATCTTTCAACCAGGACTCATGAACATAGGGAAAGTTGACATAATAGAGATTATGGGATCCAATAATTAACACCCTGTCTCCCTCTTTGATTTTATTTTTAAAATAACCATCCACATCATAAAAATCTCCAAAAGAAAAATTTAGATTTTTTGCCAGATATGATTCCCTGGTTTCAAAACCCAAGATTACAGGAATATATTTTGAATTGGCTTGTGATCTATAGCCTATCGTTACTAAACTTATCAAAACAACAATTAAGATAAGATATTTTTGAATCATTTTGTTTGGAAAAGCCTCAATAACAGCTGCCGACAAAATTGAAAAAGCAGGAAGATAAGGCATAATGAACCTTGAACCCGCGCTCGGCGGCAAAGAAAGCCAAAAAATAAATGCCAGAAACGAATAAAGAGAAATTACTCTAAAAGGCAACTTGAATTTAGAAATCATCATCAAGAGTAAGGGAAAGATTATTATATATATTGGAGAAATAGGGTCCGGACTGTGCCAAAAGCCTTTGAGACTTGATATAAAATCAAAACCTTGGGGAAGAGGAATACTTGAAAATAAGGGATAGAAAGGATTTCCCGTGTTTAAAAGAGAAAAAATAAACCATGGGAGAGGGATAAGAATGGAAATAGAAATGAAAATTACCAATTCGGCAATAGACTTTCTGAAGATGATAAGCAATACCGAGAAAATGACGACGGAAAATATTGCAAGAATTTTGGTTGTAACCGCTAATCCAACCATCAGTGCTGTTAAAAACAACCATTTTTTTTGTTTGTTCGCAAGGAGGTTAATAAAAGCAAATAAAGCCAGGATCTCAAAGAAAGTCCTTCCCAAATCGACAAATGCTGTAGTTGATTGCCAGGAAACTACAGGATTTGAATAAAAAATCAAAACAGAAATAAGCGCTGTTTTTTGAGAAAGATATTTCTTGCCTAATAAAAAAATTGTAATCAAAGAAAGTACCCCGAAAAAATAATGAATCATTTTGGCTGTAATCTCACTTCCAAAAGCAAGCGCCGCCGTATATATCATCTCAACAAGCTTTGGCATATCGGAATAATAGAGAAGACCTCCGGGAATATGATAAATCGAATGGCTTTGCAAATACAATTTAGGAATAGTCAGATGATACCAAAGCGCATCAAACGCACGCTCAGGAGCTAACGCTCCAATCAAATTTATAACTATCTGAACCAATAAAAGAAAGGTTAAAAGACTACGGAGTTTGTCCTTGGAAATAACCTTTTTAAGTTTAGATATGCTATTTATCTCGAATATTTTGCTCGTATATTCTACCATGCTATGTAGCACTATAGTAAGAAGGGATTTTCGCGAGAGGAAAACACTCACAATAAAAATAATAGTCACAAGAATAATTGTGTTTTTATACAACAGTCCGAGCAAGCCAAGGGCAAAAATAATATAGGAATAGATCCCAATTAAAATGGCAGCTTGAAACATAGGTCAACACGACAAAAAAGGTAGTAAATATAATCCAGCAGAATGAAAATTGAATAAATCAAGAAGAGAAGAAGAAGTAATTTATTGTTTTTCATTATCCTCAAGCAACCACAGCTTTCCCCTTACTAAAAAGGAATGGAAACTCATAAAAAGCGCAAGGGCCAAACCTTGTATCCCATCCAAAAACCCTAATCTAATAAAATAATTCAGAAAAAATTTAATCTTAGGAAACAAGATTATCTCATACCATTTAACTCTTTTTCCTTCATCAAATAGTTGTTTGGAACGAAGACTTGAGTAAAAATTAATTTCGGAGAGAAATTCTCTTGTGCTTTGATGGGGATAGTGAATTAATTCATTATCCAGGTCCCCAACTTCTCCACTGATATCCCAAACTTCGTGAACTTTACCCACCCAGCCTCCGGCGCCTTTTTTTGCTAATCGAATTAATTTAATATTGCCTGTTTCACCATATCTTAATTCTCTATTCCACATTACATCACGCCTCTTAATGTAATACCCATTGATTTTTCTATTTTTGCTATTTACTATTTTATAGTTAATTTCTTTGAAAAGTGAAGCCGGCACTCTTTCATCGGCATCCAGAAAAAAAACCCAATCACTCTTGGCTTTACTTAAAGCAAAGTCTCGTTGTTTTGCGAAATCTCCGTTAAGTTTATGCTTAAAAATCTCAATGTTTTTTTTCTTCAAACTCTCTATTACTTCTACGGTTCTGTCCGATGAATCATCGTCAATTACTATAATTTGATCCGATCCGAAAACTCCCTCAAGGCAATCTAAGATATTTTTTTCTTCGTTCTTGGTTAATACAATGACAGTCAAAGGCATACAATAATTCTACACCAAAAAAGGATTTTGAGCTTGTTCTCAAATGGCCGCTATTGAATAAACAGCTATTGCCGCGATATGCAAGAGCAGTCTATCCATTACATTTTTGACATGCGCCGATGGCTCATAAGGGCTTATTAAGAAAACCGCGAGATATGAAAGCACTTGAAAACCGATTAACATATAAACAAGTCTTCTTTTCCCATATTTTGCGAAAATCAATAGTCCAAACAGAAAAGATAGCCATAGGAAATTCCAGTTCCGTATATTGATCACTTCTTTCAAAATTTCAATAAAAATCGGCAATATTCTTTCCGGGTGAAAAGCCGAATTAGCATAAAGACTGTAAGAAAGACCGTTTAAAATTTTATATAATTGCCAATCCAAAATAGGGATAACCCAGAGCAAAGATACCAGAAGCAATTTGAAATTTTTAAACTTTGCCAGTATGTAATAAGTTAAAACCGCTTGAGAAATTAAAACAAATACCAAACCCTCCTCTTTTATAAGCCCTGTTATTCCAAGAAATAGAGAAAGCAAAATAAGATCTTTGTAGTCCCTGCTCTTTATAAAACGAACCAGTAAAGTAAAATCGGCAAATATATAAAATCCAAGAGCCAAATCCGCGTACCCTGCCTCAAATCTTCCACCATGTCTAATTAAATTTTGAGTCGAAGATAAAAGAAATGTGAAAAAAAGAGCTTTTCTCAATCCGAGTTCTTTTTTTAAAGTAAAGAAAAAAGAAGCAACAAGAAAAAAATAAAATGAATAGAACAATAAAAGAACTGATCTGTCATCCGCCTCCCCCAATGCCGAAAACAGGAAAGTCGAGGCCAGGTTTACCACATAGGGATAATTTTCTTTTAATAAATGGTAGGCTTGCGGGTTGACAAATCCATCAATGAAGAACATTTTTGCCTTAAGAAGCCATATTGCCCATCCATCCCATGAAGACAACGGCCGTAGCCACGCCTCAAAAAAAGTATACAGAAGATTAATTACAATCAATACAAAGAGCGCGAATTGATAAGGTGCTATTCTGGGAGCTTTAAACTTGAACTTCATAAGTTTAAATTTAGAATTGTATAGCCGGAGAAGGAAAACTAAAGTCCATGGAGAAACTATTATTCCGGCCTCCCAAGAAATATTCAGCCTTGAGTAGATAAACATTTGCAGAGCTACGACCCCGACACCCAAACCAAAGGCGTAGGGAATTTTTTCGTAAAATTTAAGATCGGAAAGAAAATTTCCAAAACTAATTAACAAATAGCCTATCGAAATTAGGAATAACAAAGAAAAAATTACTATTAAATGGTTCATCTATTTTTAATGATATAGCCTTGAAAATTTTCTCCCCTAAATATTTTGCCCTGATTTTGACTCCTGACGCATGAGTATTGTTCGGAATATTTTAAAGGATAGTAGTAGATTAGGTAATCAAAATTTTGCTTTGTAAATTTATCAACAATTTCTATCTTTCTTGGATACAAATAATAAAGGCTTTTGTAGAAGAATCCAGGGCTGGACTCGGGACTTGCCAAACTAATAGCAATGGAAGAGTTTGGGGGAGCGTTTTTTTGAACAAATGTTAGAAAATTATGAACCTCTCCGAGTAATTTTTCTTTTTTTTGACTATCGGTAAGAAAAATCCATTCCCTTTCCGAGTAAAATGCTCTGATAACATTATTACCGACTCGTCCCGCGCTTAACAAGAACCACAAGCCCAGAATTAATAAAAAAACCCTTCTGATCATTTTATTATTGTATTACTTCTTTTGAAACAGTAATGTTGCCGCTAATAACAACAGGGTTAGTTATTTCTTTTTTTGCCCCTACATGAATTGTATAAATTAGATTTGAAGTTGAAGACAACTTTCCTCCCTCCCACCAAACTAAATATTTATAATTATCGATTCTTTTATCCTCCGTTGAGAGATCGCGGGCTCCAACCAGTTGAAATTGAGCATCTTGGGCATCTTCAACAATTTTCTTTGCCTCGAATAGTCTCTCTTTAATACCGGATTGCTTTGCATTGTTAAAATCCGAAACAAATATGTGATAAACATTGACTACACCAACGATGATTAATAATAAACTTACGGAAAAAACTGTTCTTTTAGTAAGTGCCTGACTAAATAAAATACCCAACATAAGAAAAATACTAGGAAAAAAAACAGGAAGATATGCAGAAGAAGGGGTTTTTGCCAAAAGATAACTCAACGACACCACTAGAAGCAAGAAGCCTAAAAGAAAATAGTTGGTTTTATCATTTGATATTTTGATTTTAATAATTAGAAATAAACAGCCTAAAATTAACAGCAACAAAGAGAATAAAGCATTCGGAGCAAAAATGAGCTCTCCAATTTTAGTCGCTGTAAAATTTATTAAGTTAAAATAGCTTGCTTCTGAAATTTCAGGCCTCGCGGGCGGGAAACCCAGGAATCTAAGTAGCTTGTATCCCATCCACGCACCGAATTTTAAAGTTTGAGGGAATCCATGTTTCAAATCATACAAAAGAATGGGGAACATCGAGATAATCAAGGCAAGAGTTGAACTTAACAAAATTTTTTTATTAAAAATCGAAGCAAACCTTTTCTTTTTTATTACTCCAAAAAGAAGAATTCCGAGCAGAACAAAAACAAGGGAAACGGTAGCCAATTCAAAATTATACAGAACACCAAGAATCAAAACAGCAATAGAGAAAAAGATTTTTTCTCCTCTTATCCATTTAAAAAGAGCATATAAATACACCAGGGTAAAAAAAGGAATTGGACTTGTATGATAAGGCAATCTGGAATAAGTAACAACTAAAGGTGAAAAAGCATATAGATAGGCGCTTATCAAACCAATCTTCTTTGAAAAAATTAAAGAACCTATTTTATACATAAGATAAATCGTTCCGACATCCAACATGATAGAGAAATAGGCGGGACTTATGGGATTAAAATTTGAAATAAAAAACATAAAAGCCACAATATAAGTCCAAAATGGTCCCTGATGAAGCCAGGGATGACTTGACTCAATTCCCACTAGAGGAATAGTTCCCAAAAGCAAGATGTCTCGGGCCTGAATATAGAACCAGCCAAAATCTCCGATAAACATCATTAGCTCTGAAAGCTTATAGAATCTTAAAAAAAAGCCGAAAAACAGAATGAGAAATAAAACAACATTTATTTTATTAATTCCTAAAAAAAATGAAATAAATAAAGCCTTGAATATTCCGAAGTGTTTTTTAAAATAAAAAAATCTGCTCTGTTCAAAAACTTTTTTGATATTTAAATTACTTACTCCGGTGCTCTCACCCCAATAATGGATTAATTTTGCTTTTGGCAGAATGTAAATCTTAAATCCTAAATCGCGAACTCGCTTGCATAGATCATATTCCTCAAAATATAAGAAAAAACGCTCATCGAATTTCGTCTTATGGAAAAGATCAGCTCTAATCATGAACGCGGTCCCGGGAACAACATCAACTTCTTTTAACTTTGATTTATCCCAGCGCTTCAACCAAAATCCTCGGGAAACGGGATTGTTCGGAAAAATTTTATCAAGAAAAGAATATGCAAAGAGTGCCCTGATTGGTGTCAGGATCTGCGTACCCTGAAGAGGGTAGGGTTTTTCATTTTTATTAAGTAATAATGGTGCAACTATTCCCGTCTTTTTGTGTTTTTCTAGGAAGTCGACTAAAAAATCCAAAATTCCGGGATAGACTTTTGTATCCGGATTTAGAAAAAAAAGGTAGTCTCCGCTTGCCTCTTTCGCCCCAATATTATTTCCTTGACCAAACCCCCTGTTTTCATTTCGGATGTACTTTATCTTAGGGAATTTTGCTTTTATATTGGCGGCTATCGATTTTCTCTCATCATTGTCCACAACAATAATCTCAAATTCATGTTTGCTTCCTTTTCCTATAGATGCTAGACAATCGAATAATAATTTCTTTGCTCTATAATGAACGATAATTACGGAAACCTTTATTTTAATTGTTTTATTCATTTTTTGAACTTGTTCTAAACATTATTTTTTCTAGTATTCTTGTTTGATCTTCCCATCTCCATTTATCAACGATGTGCTGTCTGGCATTCTTACCCATTTCTTCCAATATATCACCATTGCTAAGCATCCAATCTAACTTTCGAGCTAAAATTTTTGGGTTTCTCGGAACCAAACATCCCGTTTCTCCGTCAACAACTGTTTCTTTATAACCGCCTTCATTAACTGCCACAATGGGGACTCCACAACTCATCGCTTCAAGAGGTATTAGTCCGAACGGCTCGTTATAAGCAAGGGCTACAATAATTTTTGAACTGCAATATAAGTTTCTCATATCTTTATCATCCGTAATCCATTCTTTTTCGCTTGCAAGTACCTTTACTTTAGGTTTTATTTTCATTAACGGGAGTGATTTTTTTAATAAATCGTACCCGTCAACCGGTTGATAAGCCCCAACAAAAAGAATATCCGTGTCTTGTTTTACTTTCGAAGGCATAAAAATCCCGGAATCCACCCCCATATAACTTACAGTGTTTTTGATTCCGTATGCTGTCTCAATATTCCTTCTCGTATATTTTGAGTTGGCAATAACCAAGTCTGCACATTTTATATTTGCTTTATCAATCGTTTTTCGAGCTTTCCGAATCAACCTTTCATAAAGCGCTTTCAGAAAATTGAGATTTTTTTCAATAGCGATCTTTGAATCATAGACCAATCTTAAAGGCTCCTGACAGTAGTAAATTTTTTTAGTTTTGAGGAATCTAAGAATGAAAGGCGCCTGGGTAAATCTTGAGGGTTCCAGAAATACGAGCTCGTATTTTTTTTTGTCTATTTCTTTTGCTATTTTCTGGTGAAGTTTGTATAAATTGTATAGCTCAACCGTATCTTTATAGAGTCTTACCGTCCAATTTTTTCCCGTCCATTTTTCAGGAATAAATTTATAAAAAAATATCCGGCTATAGAATTTTTTTTCATTATCATTTCTCTTACCATCGACTATATATAAATCTACCTCATGATTCCTTTTCAAATATTTTGCGAATTCATTTGCGGATCTCCGGGCTCCTCCTCTATGTAGCTCATGGAAAAAAGCGATATTCATACAGATAACTACGCGGATTTTTGAGCAATAAGAAAAAGCATAGAGCCTTTATCAGCTTTTGGGGGTAAACCCAGAAAATAAGGTTTTTTTAAAATCATATTTTTCAATACATTAACTACCAATTGCTTTGGAATAATCCTATTAAATTTTGAGTGAGCTATGTATGACCATACTTCCCTATTTCTAATTTTTCGTATTGAAAACTTCATCAATCCATACCAGACTTTTGTTATCTCTTCTGGATAATAATATTTATAATAGATAACACGCATATTCTTTTTCTTGAAAATCTTTTCCCATTCCATCAAGGATCTATAATGAAAATGTTGCAATCTTGTGTTGAATTTATTCAGAGCCAATTTAGCTTTCTTACTATTCCCCTCGATAGATAAAACTGTTTTTTCTAAAAAGGGGTTTGGTACTGTCATAAAAAATAACCCATTCTTCCTAAGAACTCTAGATACTTCCCTGACAGCTTTTAAATCATCTTCGATATGCTCGAAGGTACTATTGCTTACAACGGTATTAAAACACGCATCTTTAAAAGGCATTTTTTGCGCATCTGCTTGTAGAACTTTTTTATATATACGGGTTTCCCTTGCTTTCTGAAGGCCTTGTTCATCAATATCAATTCCTACATCAATTCGTAGTTTCTTCGAAAATAGAAACCTACTTATTCCCCCATCCCCTATTCCGATATCCAGGATCGGATGTTTAAATGTTATAGCACTAATTATATTTGCTTCAATACTACGAAGCAAAACGTCTTGTGGAGCAAACCAATATTCTCTAACGTAGTTATCAAGATATAATTGTTTTGGCTTTATATTATCGTATATTTTTGCAAAGTCCATACTGATGAATATTCGTATTCTATCATACGGTTTATCTAAAAATCTTGATCGTGTACAACATGATCATTGGAAGCTCAATCAGAACAGAAAAAAGTGCCGCATATCCTGCGCCAATTAAACCATACCGCAGGGTTAATGGAACTATTGTTATCGCCAGTCCCAATACTCTTACAAAAGTCATGCTTGCAATATACTCTTGCTTACCAACTGCCAAAAACAAAGAAGATACAGATCCAAAAATTGCCCGCAAAACGCCATAGATTGACAATATTTTTATAACAGGTACTGCGCTCGTCCAATTAGATCCGAGTAAAACTGATATTATAGTTTCAGAAAATAGAAATATAATAGCTCCTAACAAACTTGCACCTATAGAGATAGCGAGTGACGTTCTTATGAATGCGCGAAAAAGACGTACTGGTTCATGGGAAATTTTTGTATAGACCGGAAATACTACCTTACTAACAACATCTGTAATTTCGCTTATTGGAAGTGTAGAAAATTTATAGGCCACTTGATATATGCCAAGAGGCGCAGTACCAAGGATTTTTCCAACTGCTACGTTATCTCCTTCTTGCGCAATATAAGTAAATATGCCGGAAAGCGTTACCCATTTCCCTCGGCCCATTATTCTTTTTACCTTATCTTGCTCAAAATTCAATTTTGGGCGTGGTTGTATAAAAAGAAAAGATAAAATAACTTCAAAGAGTGCTCCGGCCAAAAGACCCCATACAAAGCTTGCTGCCGAATGAGTAGAAAAAGCAAAAATCACAACTATAAATGAATCAAGTAGGAATATTGAAAGTCTAAGCCAAAATTCTTTATGAAATTGCAGATCTTTTTGAAGAGTAATAATTGCCGGGTTGATAAACCCTCTTATAAAAGGAATTATTGCGATGAAAAGAATGACTCCATGTGACTCCTGCGAACTAAAAAAAGAGGCAATAAAAGGAGCTAGTAAAACAATGCTTAATGATAATACCGCTCCTCTAATTATTGAAACAATCCATGCAGAATCAATATATTCCTTAATATCTTTTTTTTGCTGAATAAGAAAAACATTTACTCCTGTTTCTGTTAATACCTCAAAAAAAGCAAGAATCAGAGAAGCAATACCAAAAACCCCAAACTGTGAGGGGACAAGTAACCTTGCCAAAAGTACAGTCCGCAGCAACGTAATAATTCTCGTTGCTATTCTAAGAGTAGCAATCCATGAAACGCCTTTAATAGTATTTCTTAAATAACCCATATAGCAAACTTACCAAAAGTAATTCTTATTATCCATCTTGACAACTCGGATCTCCTCAATCGAACTAGTGTCAAAATCGATTTCTTTTATTATTCGTGATCTATAGAAAAGCGGCACGTTAGAAAGATTAATTACACATGGAATCTTTTCAGGGCAACTCTTAAATGTTATAGATGTTGAGGTTCCCTCACCGGTCTTGAGAGTAATTCTAGAATATCCTTTATCGTGATAATTGTAAACTATTATAAATGTACTATCGGAGGAAATATCAAGGTTGCTACTCGAATCTTTAAAAGAAAACTCTGAATGTTTTGGTAGTTGCTTGCGTTTATGTATTCCTTCTGATAATGGAATCTTTTCAAGGTTTATATTCAATATAAAATTATCACTACTATCAAAAACGAAGAAGTTATTAAAAATATATGACAATTCATAAGGTACTCTCACATAATCAGGGACACCGTCTTGAATCGAAGCTATGTCTTTATTATAGACAACATAATTTATGTTATTTCCCCTTATATAATCTACTATCGTCTTTTGTGCATATCTAGGCGAAGCATCATAAGAAGTGAAATAATAGGGAGGATTTTGCCCTGTTAAAATATAGAAAACGGGATCGCTCGGGAAACTAAAGATTTTCCCATTGTAATTTTTGTTTTTCGAAACTTTTTCTATTACTTTTGCGTACTTAGGATTTTTGAAAAGATGGCTAAAGCTCAAAGAACTTCCATAAGTGTATCCCCCGAGAGGAAAGGTCACAGCAACTGAAAAGAAAATGATAATAAAGATAGCAGCAATTATCTTAGTAAAATTTTCAAGTCTAATAATTTTTCTGCTTAAAATATCATATGTCATAATTATTCCTAAGATAAATCCTATAAAATTAATTTGGTTATCTATAGACCTCATAATGCTTTTTTGCTCGAGAAGAAATAAAGTAATTGCAAGAGAAAGCAATACATAAATTCTTTCATTTATTTTTTTCTTGTTAAAGAGAAGGGAATATGACAGATAACAAACAGCAAGATACAATAGAATAAAGTTGAAAGAACCATTGAATGATTTAAGAGAATGAAAAAAAGGAGTTTTTGCAAAAAGAGAAATATCTACTGTTCTTAGGAACGATAAGGTGAAATCGTCCAGTATATTAAAATATGATAAAACGATCAAGAAAGGAAGACAACCTAGTATCAAACCGTAGAAATAATAAGAATATTTTTTAAAAGCAGAAAAAAGAAATGATTTAAAATTTGCTTTAAAGACATTAAGTTTTAAGAAACTTAGA
>Ga0075725_101_pt1 | contig 80037 bp, 83 predicted proteins | sample RifGroB1_FD_67786 | JGI IMG/M metagenome (GOLD analysis project Ga0075725, IMG submission 67786) | Microgenomates (Levybacteria) bacterium GW2011_GWB1_39_7 | reverse complement strand
TTCAAATAAAGCTGTTGCTTTCGGACTCTTAAAAACTTGATAGCCCGTGTCCGATGTATCAAGAGTGCCGTTTGTTTTTACCGGAATACCAAAATAAGCCAAAGTAGTCAAAACATTGAAGTCAACATTTTCTAGTTTATTTATTGTCCAATAGGGAGCAAATCCAAAAATTTCGTAAGTTTCCTGTTTGCCTTGGACCGATTCCGTATGTCTATCGTTAGCAAGCGGAGAAATTATAGATTTTGAAACAAAATTAAAATTCATTATCATTGAAAGAAGAAGCGCGGCGCCGATTGCGATAAATAGACGGGAAGCCCTGGCTTTTAAATTACTGATGTTTATCTGACTCATCTATTTTTGGCTTTCGTATTCTGTTGAAACAAAAGCTGATTTGAATTAGAAGATAATGCCTGATTGCGGAGTTACCAATATAACAAAGGAGCAAAATGGTGTCAAGCAATTAAAAATTAAAACTTCAAGCGATTTTGTGTAAGAGTTTTGTAAGAAAGAGTGAGAAATTATGAGTTATGCTTACCTACCCCGTATGTTTATGATCTGGGGCTTTTTTATGGAGTCTGGTGAAGTTTTTTTAAGCAGCATACCCGCAGGTGCAATCGAATTCATTGCCTGCCCGCCAATGCTGAGCGGGAGACGGGAATCGAACCCGCCACATCTTCCTTGGCAAGGAAGCATTCTACCAATGAACTACTCCCGCATGTGCCTAGAGCAGGAATCGAACCCGCATAACCAGTTCTTCAGACTGGCGCCTTGACCACATTGGCAATCTAGGCAGAAAAAATATTATATCAAATGTGGACATTTACGAAAAAATCCGAACTCAATTCAAAAAAGAAAATTCTTAAACTAATTCGCTCGGGCTTCGCCCTCGCTCTAGGTATTTTTGCGCGCGATTTTCTCGTTACTATCGTACGAGCAAGGAAATTTATTTTAATTGTCCTTGTCCCAACCCTTCCCGTACGCGGACAATATGTATTTTAACAAATTTTAAAGGGAAAGTTATAGCAAAATGTTTAAGATTAAAAAAACAGGCGGGATCTTGACAACGCCCTATAGTTAGTATAAAATGCTCGGATTATGGCAGCAGAACTTGACCAGTTACGTCGACAAGCCGATCAATTAGCCAAACAATTCAAGCAGAAGGGTTATCCTGATCTTGCAGACACACTCAGCGCTGACGCTAAATCCTATGGCGCACGAGCCAAAATTGCAAGGAAACTTGGTATGCCTGAACATTTTTCTAGTCCTACAGCGCCAGTTCCTCTTGAAACACCAACGGTTATTGAACAATTGACTATTAGAGAAAGCTTCACAGATGTGGAAAGAGAGGCTTTAATTGCCGATGGTGCACTTATATATACTCCACTTGGAGAAACGATTACAGCTCAAAAAGATTCCCGTGCTAAAAAAGGGAAACCTTCTTTTGCGTACCTAACCACAAGTGAAAACAGATTAGTAGCCGTTCCTTCACGAAAGGTTGAAATAGCTATATATCCCGCTCCAGAAAGAGCTTTTGTGCCTGACAGTTTCAGTAAAGGTGTAGAGGGACAAGATAAGGCTGTGGCTGTTGATGCAGTTGAATTAAGACAAAGACTAGGACAAGAAGGATTAGGACAAATAATTCCCGGCGAAGCATCTACCGTTACAGATATAGTCTTTCAGCACGAAGAAGCAACAGGACAGTGGTTACTTGGATCCGAATATGCAGCAGCTCAAGGCCTAAACTATGTATATACAAGAACTAAAAATCCTACAAATTCCACTGGCTCGGATGTCGCCTACGTTGGTGATGCTGGGCCCGGCTACGGGGTGTTCGTGGATCACTGGGGTCGCGGCAGCGGCCGTCGGGACATAGGTGTTCTCCGCATGGTAGTGCCAATTGAGACTAAGTAATTGGTTTTTTGGTTCTTTTGGATTTTTCCTCTTGGTTTTTCCGAAATTTTTTTTGTAAAATACCCTCATTAGGCAGTGAAAGCATAAACACGTTTTATTCTTCGCCTATTTCTAGAACTTTCAAAAGTCAGAGTTTTGACAAGTAATTGTCAAAAGCGTACTTAAAGTAAGCTTACTAGACACTACGAGTTTTTCTCTTTTGTCCTTGGGACGAATAAAATACAGTAGTAAGAGCAATCAAACTATAGTGAGAATTATATATTACGGAGAATTACTCGCGGAAGCACTGGCTCGAATGTCGCCAACGTTGGTAATGCTAAGCCCGACAACGGGGTGAACGTGAATAACTGGAATCGCGACAACGGCAATCAGAACATAGGTGTTCTCCGCATGGAAGTATCTGGTGAGGTTAAAGAAGCTTATCCTGCCCCTGCCCACTATTTTGCTTGGTTGATCTTATCCATCTCCCAAGCATCCTGCCTATTTCTTGTAAAATTGATTCAAGTCCTAAATATTTGTTGTTTTGTATTGCCTGACTGTCTTTTGCAAGTCGTAGTAAGACTTTAATAAGGTCAATTTTTGTACTTATTTGCTGAAGTATGTCGACCTTGTCCTTAGACGCGGGTACAGAAAACAATAATTCGAGAATATCAAGAGTTATATTGTCCAATTTCTGCCCCAAAGTGTAGCGCTTCGTTTTAGGAAAAGCAGTAATAACAGGTGTTAAATTTTTGTAAAAATCATAAAGCTTAATGAAAATCGGAATATCATTTAGGGGTAGTTTATACTCTCTCTCTCTCTCTCTCTCTCTCTGCGTCTTTGTGTATATTTTTGCCAGTCTGCATATATAGTTTGAAAAATTTATGAAGGCAGAAGAATTAAAGTATCGAGATATTATAACAATTGAAAACCTATTTCACGCATGGGACGAGTTTAAAAAGGAAAAAAGAAATAAAAAGGACGTGCAAAAATTTGAAAGACATTTGGAAGATAACCTATTTAGTTTATATGAAGAATTAAACAAGAAAACATATAAACACGGTACATATCAAGAATTTTACGTAACAGATCCTAAAAGACGCCATATCCATAAATCAAACGTTCGCGACCGTGTCCTGCACCATCTTCTCTACAAATATCTATACGAATTGTTTGATAAACACTTTATTTACGATTCGTATTCTTGTCGGAAGAGTAAGGGAACGCACAAAGCTGTCAAAAGGCTTAAGAAAATGACAAGAGCTGTAAGCCTCAACTATACGGGTGAGTGTTGGTCTTTGAAATGCGATATTAAAAAGTTCTTTGCCTCAGTTGATCACAGTATTTTAAAGGAGCTTATTTCAAGAAAGGTCAAGGATGAGGAAATTAACTGGCTTATCAATAATGTAATAGATAGCTTTAGTTCTGAGAGAGGATCTGGTCGTGGAATTCCACTTGGTAATTTAACCAGCCAGATATTTTCAAATGTATACTTAAACGAGTTAGACCAGTTTGTTAAACATAGATTAAAAATGAAACACTATCTTCGTTATGCCGACGATTTCTTGATCTTAAGTGTAAACACCAAACAGCACGAAGATTACCTTATCGCTGTCAATGAATTCCTGGAAGAGAATTTAAAACTTGAATTACACCCAAAGAAAACCTCAGCAAGAAAACTTTCATGGGGAATTGATTTTTGCGGATACATTGTTTTACCCCATTACACTTTGCCCAGGACTAGTACTAAGAGGAGAATATTGAAGAAGCTTATGCAAGGCAGTGATTATCAGGCTTTACAATCTTACTTGGGATATGTGTCGCATGCAAATTCTTTTAACCTAGCAAAAAGAATTAAGAACCTCTATTGGATCAATTGTTAACGTATGGCTTGATTTGTGTACGATTTTCCTATAAATTAAAAACGGACTCAGTTTTGGCGGATTGTGTTTTTTAATGGCGCAATCGGACAGTTTTGGAACACAATCCCAACTGAGCCTACCGGTTGCGCCATTTTAGGTTAAAAGTTCTTTAACAAAATTTTTGCGCTTTCTTCAGATAAATCTGAGACGAGCCGACAGTTTTTGAGAGCGAGGGCGAAGCCCGAGACTCAGGAATTTTGAAGGCGGAATTGCGGAATTTGCATGGGGGACAAATTCCGAAAAGAGCGTATCAAAGCCCTTTTTGAAAATCGGAGAAAGCAGCCGTAAAAAGCAGTAAAAGACGCAAAAATTTTGGAAATGAAGCTAACGCGCTTCGCTTGTTTAAAAGAACTTTTATGATAAACAAATGAAATATATAGCCTATTGCCGAAAATCAACCGACGAGAAAGACAAGCAAGTTTTGTCCATCGATCAACAACTAGCAGAACTTACCGAATTTGCAAAAAGGGAAAAACTTGAGATTGTGAACTTTGTAGTGGAGGCAAAAACCGCCAAAACTCCCGGAAGAGAAAAATTTGCAGAAGTTTTAAAGCTGATTGAGCGTGGCGTTGCTCATGGAATTTTATCTTGGCACCCTGACCGCCTAGCAAGAAATTCTATTGACGGAGGAAAAATAATTTATCTTTTAGATATAGGCAAACTCCATGACCTAAAATTCCCTACTTTCTGGTTTGATAATACTCCGCAGGGAAAATTTATGTTAAATATTGCTTTTGGTCAAAGTAAATATTACGTTGATAATTTAAGTGAGAATGTAGTGCGTGGCATGAGGTATAAGGTAAAGAATGGTATCTGGCCTGTTAGAGCACCTCTGGGATACTTTAACGAGCCAAAACTGCGGACAATTGAAGTAAATCACGAAAAAGAAAAAATAGTTAAAAAAGCTTTCCAGTTATTTGCAGAAGGTAATAAGTCTTTTACAGACATTTCAAATTTCCTTCACAAGAACGGCGTAGCAAGAAGAAATGGAAAACCTGTAAAGCTTGAGTTTGCAAAAAGAATGTTATCCAACAGGTTTTATGTTGGGATTATGAAATACGCAGGTGAATACTACGAGGGTAAGCACAAAACATTTATCACAAGAGAATTATTTGATAAAGCACAAAAAGAAATTGGAAAGATTTTGAAACCCAAACAAGGAAAACACAACTTTGCTTTTTGCGGTCTTATTAAGTGCCGTGAGTGCGGAGCTTCCATTACAGGTGAAATTCATAAGAAATATTATGAGAGAACAGATAGAACCGCAGACTATATCTACTACCGCTGTACCAAAAAAATTAAACCTTGCTCCCAAAAACCAATTACAAAAGACTATCTTGAGGAACAAATACGATTGATAGCAAAAAGTGTTTCTTTGCCTCTTGAATGGGAGAAGGAATGGCAAGGATTACTTTCGGAAGATGAGAAACTTGAAAGCGTATCAATAGATCAAAATATCGGAAGATTGGAGCTTGAATTGCAACAACTTGATGAGAAATTAAATAAATTATTGGACGGATATCTGGAAGGAGTAATTGAAAGTGAAACTTACAAGACGAAGAAGAATGAATTGTTTGAAGAAAAAGTAAAAGTACAGGAGGATATTTCAAGAATTAAGTCAGAGGGTTCGAGCTGGCTCGAACCTTTTAAAGAGTTCACAGATAGTGCATTTTCAGTCTCAAAAATCGCGCGCGCAAAAAATACCTCTCAAGATTTAGGAAATCTTGCAAAAACTGTCGGCTCGAACTTCTTTTTAGAGAATCGGCTGCTTTCTCCGACTTTCTCCGATTTTCAAAAAGGGCTTTGATACGCTCTTTTCGGAATTTGTCCCCCATGCAAATTCCGCAATTCCGCCTTCAAAATTCCTGAGTGTGGACGATGAGGGACTTGAACCCCCGACATCTTCGGTGTAAACGAAGCGCTCTACCAACTGAGCTAATCGTCCATGAGGTGTGGGCTTGAGAGGACTCGAACCTCCACGCCTTGCGGCACATGCACCTCAAGCATGCCTGTATACCAATTTCAGCACAAGCCCAAACCGAATATATTTTACCAGAATTCAGCCATATTACAATCCTTGGTGGGTTTGATATATAATTAATGTTTATGGAGCTTGGATTTATTATTTTAACAATCCTCGGGCTTACACTTTTTGAGATCATCACCTCGATCGATAATGCTGTTATCAATGCAGAGGTTCTTTCAACAATGGGTAAAAAAGCCCGCCGATTTTTCCTCTTCTGGGGAATTCTGCTTGCGGTTTTTATAGTTAGGGGACTCCTCCCGCTTCTTATAGTTTTTGCCTCAAACCCATCTCTGGGGATCATCGGCGCACTAACTGCAACCTTCTCAGGCGACCCCAAAATTCATGAAGCAATAGAAGCATCTTCGCCGATTTTACTTGTTGGGGGAGGGATCTTTATGGTGTTTCTTTTCTTTAACTGGCTTTTCCTTGAAACCAAAAATTATGGACTGCGAGGTGAGAAATTTTTCAATGAGCAAGGAGCATGGTTCTTCGCGATCGTTTCGATTCTTCTCTCAGTCATTGTTTGGTTCGCGCTTCAGGAAAATCCCATAATGGCATTCGGAGCGGTTTTAGGTTCTACAGCGTTCTTTATTATCCACGGATTTAGACAATATGCCGAACAACAAGAAAAAAGATTAATGTCAGGCGGAATGTCAGATGCCTCAAAGATCGCATATCTTGAGGTTTTAGATTCAACTTTTTCAATAGACGGCGTAGTTGGAGCTTTTGCTTTTACCTTATCTGTTCCAATAATTCTAATAGGAAACGGCATTGGAGCAGTTGTTCTAAGACAACTAACGGTTTCAAACATCGAGAGAATCAAGAAGTATAAATATTTAAAAAACGGTGCAATGTATTCGATTTTATTTTTGGGAATTATAATGATTCTAGATAGCTTTGGATATCGCATCCCTCCCTACGTTTCTCCAATTATTGCCTTTGGAACAGTAGGTTATTTCTTCTACAAATCTCGAATCGAACTTAAAGATATTGAGGCCACTTTAACTCCGAGCAAATTATAGTTTGCGAACTGTACCGAGGAGAGGATTTGAATGGTTAGGCAAGCTCAAAATCTTAATCGAAAAATATGTCCGAAAAAAACCGGAGTAGAGTAGAATTACAGTAGTCTTTGACCGGTTGTCCAGTCAACGGGACAAAAGGAAAACATTTAGCGTTTAACATCCTTCCTTTTAAACCCTGTATATTCTCTCGTTTTAAATATTTTAGTTGAACCTCCAACCAACCTATGACTTTTCCTTTCGTATTCTGTTTGGACTCTTTTGCTTCGCAACTTTATAAGCTCAAAACATTTCTCATACTCCTCGAGCTTGCTTGCAACAAATGCAATAGTTGTCTTGCCCACTTTAAATACTGACTTAATGTCCTCAACTTTCCAGTCGCTTAATAAACATTCTGCAACCAGAATTCTCCTACCTATTTTAATCCGCTCATCAAAGGTTAAAAGACCATTCATGATCTGTTCGACATCGTTTCCGTCTTTAGCTGAAAGGAAAGCGTCCCGAACATTATTTAAAGCTTCGAATACATCACTTTTTTGTAGAAAATTGTATCTTCTCATTATTAAGCCGGTTGACTGGACAACTGGATTAATAATAGTTTATGAGGTGGAGAAAAAGTTGTCAAGACCTAAAGTCAGTCAATTCTGAAGCCATTATTTTTATAAATAAATAGTAAATATTAAAAATGCTAAGCTCTCAACTAATCAGTATGAAACCTATTAAGCAGGACAATCCTCTGGGATGCGCTGTTGCATGCGCGGCCTTTATACTTCGAATAACCTATGGGGAATCTTTAAATCTTTTTAAAAATGGGCGTAATAAAGCAAATAGCACAGGTTTTCTTTGTAAAGAAATAATTGCTGTTCTCGAGCAAATTGGCTTCAAATACGAATACAAACATGTAAACGGCAAGACCAAAAAGAAAATACGCCGACTAAACTCAATTGTATTTTTAAGAAGATCCAAAAGGTATCCAAGGGGACATTATATGGTTCGTTCGGCGAACAATAGATGGATGGATCCATGGATCAATTTTCCGAACAAAGAAATTGAAGCAGGATATAGAGGAAGATTACCTGAAAGGCCGATCTATGGCATTTTGGAAATAGAATAAGGAGTCGGATATCTGTGCCAGAGAGAGGAGTCCCTTCGACTTCGCTCAGGGTGAACGAACCTCTGTGCTCGGGGGGAGAGTCGAACTCCCATATTCTTGCGAACACTGGCTTCTGAAGCCAGCGCGTCTACCATTCCGCCACCCGAGCATTGTGCGTGCTTGTCCTGAGCGAGCAAAGCGAGTCGAACGATATACCGTTTCACCACTCCGGCATCATGCACGATATCCATATTTTATCAGCTTCGAGGCAAACTTGACAAGGCCCGGGGAATATGCCAGCATAAGAGAACAACATGGTCGGAAAGCTTGTTCTGCTCGCAAGTTACTTTACAGTAACTCCGGTTTTTATTTTTATTCTCATACTCTATCAGCTTTTTTTAGTTCATCAAAACAGCCAGGTTTCGGCAAGATCTTTGTCCCCACAAAGCAATGTTGGCTATAAAGCTATTCCGGAAACTATCAACAGCACCCGGACGGCCTTATTTGTAAAAGAAGCGAGGATCGAAGTTCTAAAAGAGTTTTTCGCAAGATATAAATCTCCTCTTGATAAGTATGCAGATGTAATTGTGGAAGCGGCGGACAAATACGGTATTGATTACAGACTTCTTCCGGCCATAGCCATGCAGGAAAGCACCTTATGCAAGAAAATTCCTAAAGACTCATATAATTGCTGGGGATTTGGAATCTATGGCAAGAAGGTAACGAGGTTCAGTGGTTTTGAAGAGGCAATTGATAAAGTAAGCAAGACTTTGGCACAAGACTATCACGCGCAAGGGTTAGAAGATCCCAGTGAAATAATGAGCAAATATACGCCCTCCAATTCAGGTGTTTGGGCTGAAAATGTCTCCTACATAATGGATCGTATCCAAGGCTCAATGTAGGCTGCGTCTGCCTTGATCTCATATACCCATAAATCAAGCTTGAATTCTGCCCACTGGCCTGTAGTAAGGGACTTGACAAACCTATAGTTATATGGTATTATATTGGCTAGATCCTAAGGTAGCCCAAAACTACTTTAGGATTTTTTTTGCCTTGAAAAAGGCAAAACCCTGAGCACTTCGACAACGCTCAGTGTAAACGAGTCGAAGGGTTTCCTCTAAACATCTCTGTCCCAAGGTTTTCGTAATCATCAAATCTCGGTTTCAAAGTCGAGGTTTGAACAATTACATAAACCCCCCGCTTAACGGGGACAAGCATGAAAAAATTTATCACAGTTATTATTCTTCTTTTTTCTGCGATTTTTCTTTCGCCACGTTTAATGTGGCTTTCGCAAGATGTCTATGCTGAAGAAATAAGATCTTCTTCCGCGAAACTCGTGAATGAAGTTATTGGTGAAAAAGATTATAATCTTGATACCAGAACAAAGGCTGTTCGAAATGTCTTTAGAAAGTATAATTCTCCACTCGTTGATCAAGCAGTTTTCTATGTCAAATATGCTGACGAGTTTGGCGTAGACTGGAAACTTCTTCCTTCAATTGCAGGTTTAGAATCGACTTTCGGACGATTCCTTATGCCCGGCTCTTATAACGCCTATGGATGGGGCGGAGGATATATTTACTTTGAGTCTTGGGAAGATGGTATCAGAATCATTAACCGCGCGCTAAGACAAAATTATATGAATCGCGGGGCGCAGGATGTATGGTCAATAGGTTCGATATATGCCGAATCTCCAACCTGGGCAGAAAGAGTATCAAGATTTATGGAGGAGATTAACAGGGAATATTTAAAACTATCCATCTTCTCGGTTCTACCCAATATCTAAGCTTCGTTTGTGCCCAAAAAAGTGTATAATGTCTTTGTGCCGAAGTGGCGAAATTGGTAGACGCGCACGGTTTAGGACCGTGTGGGGAAACCCTTGGAGGTTCGATTCCTCTCTTCGGCACAGAAAATCTTTACAAGAAGACTGGATCCAGCTATAATTGGCAATTCATGAGTAAAAAATCCCAAGATCCGAAAATTCAAACCCAAAAAAGATATTCTTTTGAGAGAAAAGCCGACAATGCTATCGTTCTTTCCGTAATCGTTCCGTGGCTGGAACTTGAGGCTATAAAGGAAAAAAAGATAGAAGAACTCGTAAAGGCAGTTGAGATTCCGGGCTTCAGAAAAGGAAATGCGCCCAAAAAAGTTGCGCAAGAGAAACTTAGCAAAGAACAAATTCGCGAAGAAATATTAAAAAAAGTATTAAGTGAGGAGTATGTCAAGGGAATCAAGGAATTGAATATAGCTCCAATTGTTAATCCAAGAATACATATCGAAGTATTTGAAGACGGTACGGATCTTAAATTTACTGCCGAAACTTGTGAGGAACCAAAAATAGAGCTCAAAAATTATAAAGAGGAAGTCAAAAAAGTTACAGCAAAAGGAAGAATTGTGGTTCCAGGTAAAGAGGAAAAAAAAGTTGGGCTGGATGAAATCTTAAATGCAATTTTGATGACAGCCGAAATAATAATTCCAAAAATTTTGATAGAACAAGAAACCAACAGACTCTTATCGCAGCTTTTAGACGAACTGAAGAAGCTTGGAGTTTCACTGGATCAATACCTTTTATCAAGGGGAAAAACAGCCGAACAATTGAGGGCCGAATATGACGAACGGGCAGAAAAAGACCTGAAGCTTGAATTCCTGCTCCGTAAAGTTGCAGATGAGGAAAAAATTACTGTCGAGCAAAAGGATGTTGAAGATGCCCTAAATTCAATTAAAGATGAAAAACAGAAGCAGGAAATCGCAAAAAATCCTTATCTTTTAGCCTCGGTTATTCGTCAGCAAAAAACTCTTGACTTTATTTCAAAAATTTGATATTTCGTCTAAGATAAGATATAATCTTCGTGTTTTAGGGATAAATTTAGCTTGGCAGGCATATGAAAACTCAGGTTAAAAGAAGGCAAATTACAGAGGAATCCGTTGAATCCAAACCAAGGAATACCGTACCGGAACCGACAACCGTCAGCTCCGAGGTCAAAAATTTGTGGAAAAGTATGTTAAAGAGAACACAGGAAGATATTGTAGGTGGCTCTCTGAAATCTGCTTCCGAACAACTTCTTGGATCTTCAAGGCCTAAACAAGAGGAGTATCTTATCGAAGGAAATATTGTTTCTTTGGATAAATATAGACAAGCAAAAGATGCAAGAGAAAAAAGAGCAGAAGAGAAACCCCAAGTCTCCATGGAGCATATGTCGTATTTCAGAAGAGTTGAAAATGCGGACAATTTTGCCGAATCAAAAGTAGAAACAGAGGTAAAACAGAGGGTTGAAGAGATCAGACTTGAGATTAAAAGATTGGTTAAAACCTCAAAAATTGTAGAAAGAACTGTTAAAGATGCAACAGCGGATCAAGCACCTGTCAGACCCGGAAAATATCATCTTTCCTTCTTTGAATTTGTACTATCTGTAATCCGGGACGCAACCAGAAAACTGGAGGATTCTGTTTCCTATGGAGCGGTCTTTACAAGTAAGAAACAGCAAAGTAAATACTGGAGTAAATACAAAAAACACGGTACAACCTTTGGCCTCTCAGGCGAGCGAACCACGGCCACTCAAACAGGGTAACTATAATGAGCGCAGAGCTGCTGCGTTGGACGCGTAGAAACGAGTAGGTTGCAAAAGATTCAAAAAAACCTCCTTTCAAAAAAACCTCCTTTCAAAAAAATTCCTTTTCAGAAGCTTTTTCAAGCGAGGAACTGCAAGGAGTATCCCTGCCACGCACGACAAGGAGTATCCTTGTTTTTTCAATCCTTGTTTTTTCTAATATCGAAAAACACTGTTGTTAGACAAGCAGATCCTATATATCCAATACTAACAACCATGCTTGAAAACAATACTCTACCTATAACATCGGACGGATATCCCGTGAGAATGAAATTTTGAAGGAGGTGGGAATATGGTCGAAAGCCGAGAGGTAAGCTTTGAATCTCCACAATCAAATAATCCCCCGGGTGTCTGCGTAAGACACCCCGAAGGTGTCTTAGCTTGACACCTGGGATACCTTTCCAGGGGGGGCATGTGCCAACGGGTTATTACTCGTAAGGTTTCTTTACAATTAGATCCAGCCTTGGTAGAATAGTTCGGATCGGATCCTTAGCTCAGTTGGTTAGACCTGCCCGACAGTGCCTGGACTCGTAGCTCAGTCCCAGAAGTATCTAGCTTTGTAAACTTTAAAAGGGCGCATAGCTCAGTTGGTTAGAGCGTTACATTGACATTGTAAAGGTCTCAGGTTCAAGTCCTGATGCGCCCACACGATGCAAAGCTTAGAACTTCGGGATCCCCCCGCCACTTCTAAGCCCCGATTCAATCGGGGCAAGACAGTGCTGGGATTGGTTAGGGCGTCACGCCTGCCTGCAGGCAGGCAGGCAGGCAGGTTGACATTGTAAAGGTCAGAGGTTTCGCGCCCGCGCCGGACAGGCAAGTCCTCTTGAGCCCGCCAAGCTAATGTTAAATTTCACAATTTCAAATTCATAATTTTTGTTGCTATAATAAATTGGTGACGAGGTTTGAAGCTTTCCGTATTCTTACAACTTATCTAAAAAATCCCAATCTCATCAAGCACAGCTTGGCAACTGAAGCAGCAATGGCAGGCATTTGCAAATTTTTGCTTGTTGAGCCCGATCAGGAAACCCTAACCAACTGGCAGATAACAGGACTTTTGCATGATGCGGATTATGAGCTTGTAAGAAATCATCCCGAGGAACATGGAATCATGATTACCGAGAAAGTAAAATTGCCGGATGAAATAGCGTACGCAATAAAAGCTCATAACTACCAAAATACAAAAATAAATCCGATTTCGCCTCTTGACTGGGCAATATCATGCTGCGATCAGTTGACCGGTTTAATTGTTGCGGCAGCTCTGGTGAGCCCAACCAAAAAACTTGAATCGATGAGCCCGGAATTTGTCCTTAAAAGATTTTATGAAAAATCATTTGCCAAGGGAGCAGACAGGGTTTCGATAATTACCTGCGAGGAAAAACTCGGGATTCCTTTGTTGAAATTTATTGAAATAGTCTTAAATTCAATGAAAGAGATAGCCATGCCCTTGGGATTGTAATATAATTTAATCATGGAGCCGCATGAAAAAATCGAGAGAACCAAAAGGCAAATTTTCATAAATAATTTTATTGGAGGAATTGCGTGGGGATTGGGAGCAACAATCGGACTTGCCATAGTGCTAACGACTTTGGGTCTTGTTGTAAGCAAAGTCAATCTTATTCCGGTTGTCGGAACTTTCGTTTCTAACATTTTAAGCTTTGTTTTACAAAATAACCCCCAATTAATGAGGTAGTATTCTGAATTGATCTATTGTTTTGCCTTCAAAAGTTTTATATATTTGTCTTATGAAAAAGAAAACAACAAACAATAATTCTTCTGATTTGCTCACAAAAGGGTACCTAAATAATGCCCTCGACAAGAGGTTTGGTGCTTATGATAAAAAGATGGATGAAAGGTTTGGTGCTTATGATAAAAAGATGGATGAAAGGTTTGGTGCTTATGATAAAAAGATGGATGAAAGGTTCGATAATTATGAAGTCAGAATCGATCTGAAGCTAGATAGCTTTAAGAGGGAAGTTGAAGATTCAATACAGAAAGGAATCGACCGAGTTTTAACGAGAATTGACCCAATCCTAGCTGAAGTAGAAAACGCGAAGATAGATCGTGATTTATCGACAGAACAAATGGAGCAAGTTAAGAGAAAAGTTAAAGATCACGAAAAAAGAATTACAAAACTTGAGAATAATTGACATTCGACAAAACAGCCTCAAAATGCTACAATAACTTCATGGATAATCCAAGTTTAAAAGACCACAGACAAATTGGGCAGGAACTCGAGATATTCATGATCGACGAATTAGCCCCGGGAACTATCTTTTGGTTACCAAAGGGCATGACAATCATCAAACAGATCGAAAAGTTCATCCGCGATCAAAATGAAGCTCATGGATTTCAAGAAGTACAAACCCCAATATTAGTAAAAAGCAATATTTTCCAAAAATCGGGACACTTTAAATATTATGAGCATCATATGTACAACATGGACATCGAACACGAAAGATATAGTCTAAAACCCATGAATTGTCCAGAAACGGCACTAATTTATAAATCTAAAACGCGAAGCTACAGAGATTTGCCGTTAAGATATTCAGAATATGGTAGGCTGCATCGGCGAGAACTTTCCGGAGTGGTCGGTGGTTTACTACGAGTAATTGAATTTACGCAAGACGATGGACATGTTTTCTTGAAAAATGATCAACTCGAAAACGAGGTCTTAAATATTCTCAAATGGATTAACCAATTCCATGCCTTAATGGGGTTTCCATCGAAATTTTACCTAGGAACAAAACCTGATAAAGCCCTAGGAGATAATAAAATCTGGCAAATGGCAGAAACATCTCTCAAAAATGCGCTCAAAAAAAGTGGAGTTAATTTTGAAATCCGCGAAAAAGATGGTGTCTTTTATGGTCCGAAGATAGATGTTGATATTACCGACGTCCAAAACCGAACGTGGACGGTTTCGACAGTTCAGGCTGATTTTAATATTCCTAAGCAGTTTGACCTCGAATATGTAAATGAAGACGGTAAACTACAAAGACTTGTTATGGTACATCGATCAATCATCGGTAGTTTTGAGCGCTTTATAGGTACTCTTCTTGAGCACTATCAGGGAGCATTGCCCTTGTGGCTTTCACCGGTTCAGGTTGCGGTTTTGCCTATTTCTGACAAAGCGACAGAGTACAGTAGGAAAGTTTACGAAAAACTCAAGGAAGAGCAAATACGAGCCGATTTTGATACAACTGATAAACCTATAGGCGCCAAGATCCGCGAGGCTACTTTACAAAAGATACCCTTCATGTGTATAATAGGCTCTAAAGAAGAAGCTGAATCTGTTGGCAGTTCAGGTTATTTTGTGTCTGTCAGGACCCGGGAGGGGCAAGATTTAGGCCAAAAGAAACTTTCTGATTTTGTAAAAGGATTAAAAGAAGACATTGAGAAAAAGAAATAAATTTAAAAGAGAAGCGTCTTACCGGATAAACCGGCAGATAACTTCGCCAACTGTCCGTCTTCTTGAAGATAGCGGGAAACAAATCGGTGTCGTTTCCCGCGATGAAGCATTTAAGCTGTCAGATGAAAGAGGCTTGGATCTTGTTGAGGTAGCGCCGCTTGCAAAACCTCCCGTTGTAAAATTAATTGACTACAATAAGTTTTTGTACCAATTAAAGAAGAAAAAACAGGAGGAAAAAAAGCACGCTCTTGCTTCCGAAACTAAACAAATCCAGTTTGGGCCTTTTATAGACGAGCATGATTTGAATATAAAACTGGCACGGGCACGAGAATTCATAGGAGAAGGGGATAAAGTCAGATTTGTGGTGAAGTTTAGGGGACGGGAAATGGGCAAGCAGGATTTAGGAAGAATACTGCTTCAATCGGTAATTCAAAAGATGGAGGACATCGCGAAAATTGAGAAAGAAATGCACATGGAGGGACGCCAACTTGTAATGGTAATGAGCAAACTTAAGTAGTTAAAAGTTTAAAGTGAGGAGTTAAAAGTTGCAGTTTAAATTTTAAGTACTTTGAATTTTAAATTGTAATTTTTAACTTTTAATTTTTAATTTTTAACTAGAATTAATATGTCAAAATTAAAAATAAAAAAGTCTGTTTCAAAGAGATTTAAGGTTACAAAAACCGGCAAAGTTCTATATAAACATCAAATGGCCGGACATTTAAGGCGTAAAAAATCCGGCAGCAATTTAAGGCGAAAGGCAATTCCGGGACAATTAACCGGGACTTTTGCGATAAAAATCAAGAAATTGCTTGGTCAAGGGTAATTGCTTAAGAACTATGCTTAAGAGGTTTTATAAGAGGATTAGTCTTAATTTTAAACATTCAAAATCTGAGCGTTCAGCAAACAATTCTTATAAAAATTATAATCAGAAAATTAAAAGGGTGTTTCGAAATATAAACCCTTTTAGAAAAATAAATAAAACATATGACTAGAGTAAAAAGGGGAGTAGTTTCCCACAAAAAACACAATAAGTTACTGTCTTTGACAAGAGGATACAGAGGTACAAGAAGCAGACTCGTGAAAGTTGCCCGTGAAGCAGCTCTTCATGCAGGCGAATACGCTTTCCATGGAAGAAAGAGAAAAAAACGCGATTTCAGGCGGCTTTGGATTACAAGAATTAGCGAAGCAGTGAGACAGGAAGGTATTTCCTATAGCAAACTTATCGCTTCGCTTATTAAGAAAAATATTAGACTTGACAGGAAAATTTTAAGCGATTTAGTCCTAAACGACCCCCAAACATTTAAAAAAATAGTCGAGGAAGCAAAGAACTAATACTAAAGCCAAATTAATTATTGACAGCATTAATTTTTAATTATAAAATCATTAAATCTCTATGAAAGCATTAGATTTCTTTTTCTACTTTACCTTCGCTTCCTAATGGGAGGTAGTTAATGTAGTTAAAGATACAAATGCATTCAAAATTACCTCCTCAAAAGGGAGGTTTTTTTGTGTTTAAAAATGGAAGGAGGTGTAAATTATGTCACCAGAAATAATAATAAATGAAAAATTAATCGCTGATTTACCTGATAAAACAGGCACGTATCCTACTCAAATGGGAGATATAAAAGTTGATATGAGCTTGTTTCATCCAACCAATCAAAAAAATGAAATAGTCCTTTCAGGAAATGGTCTAAAAGGTAGAGTTAGCTCTAGCACGGAAAATGGAATTCGAAGAATTCAACTAAATAGAAAAGGAAAAGGTTCTCAGGAATTGAAAGGCGGAGAAGAACTAACAGTTAAATTACATGACCCATCGATTGTCAAAAAACCTGTAAAACCAAGACAAAGTACTTTAGCCCACCGTTATAAAGCTAGGGCATGGTAGTAAAATATGCTATCCTATTAAAAGTTTATGGAGCATGAGTTATTGAAGGTAAAAAATGACGCAAGCTCGCTCATTATTGCTGCCGAAGATGAGAAAGAGCTCAATGAAATCAAGCTGGATTTTTTAGGGCGCAATGGGAAGCTGACTCAATTGCTTAAGCGCATGAAAGATTTGCCGGAGGAAAGAAAGCCCGAAATTGGAAGGTTGGCAAATGAGATAATCTCAACGGTTGAGGACTTACTTGCGACACGAGGAGAGGAACTTAGAGGAGAAAAAAAAGAGAAGATTAAAAGGGCAGTTGAGGATATAACGATCCCTGGCGTCAAGCCTTCTCTTGGCCATCTGCATCCAATGTCTCAGGTGCTTTTTGATGTAATTGATGTATTCAAGGGTCTTGGATTCCAGGCGGCAGACGGACCGGAAATCGAGACAGACCGTTACAATTTTGAGATTCTAAATTTTCCGAAAGATCATCCCGCGCGCGATACGCAGCAAACTCTTTTTCTTGATACGAGAAAAAGCAAGGCGACTTCCGGGGAGACAATCCTGCGAACCCATACATCCACAATGCAGGGACGCATAATGGAAAAAATAAAACCTCCCTTTAGAGTAATCGTTCCGGGAAAAGTTTTTAGATATGAACAAACCGATGCCTCTCACGGATTCGAATTTTGGCAATTTGAGGGATATGCGGTTGATAAAAATATTACTTTTACCAATCTCATGGGAACACTTGATTATTTTGTCAGAAAGTTTTTCGGAGAAGAGACAAAAATAAAATTTACCTCACATAATTTTCCCTTCACCGAACCGAGTCTTGAGGGGTATGTAAGTTGTGTTGTTTGCAAAGGTAAAGGATGCAGCTTTTGTAAACAATCCGGATGGGTAGAGGTATTGGGGGGAGGAATGATTCATCCCAATGTTTTAAGGAATGTCGGTATTGATCCGGCAGAATGGCAGGGATTTGCTTTTGGCACAGGATTATCAAGACTCGTGATATTAAAATATCAGATGGATGACTTGCGGCTTTTAACAAATCCCGATTTACGAATACTTGAACAATTTTAAAGTGAATTTTGATTTAATTAGACTTGATTAAAAATTTTAAATTAAAAATTAAAAATTAACTATATGCTAGCGCCTTTATCCTGGTTAAAAGAATATATTGATGTAACCCTTGAGTCTAACAAGCTCGGGGATAGGCTTACGGAGGTGGGTCTTGGAACGGAAAAAATTACAAAAGATAAAGATGATATTATTTTTGAACTGGAAATAACTCCTAACAGACCCGATCTCTTATCGATTATCGGAGTTGCCAGGGAAGTAGCGGCAATGGAAGGCAAAAAAATAAAATATCCAAAAGCAATAGTTGATATTAAAAATGTTAAGCCGAAAAAAGTTCTTCCTCTTAAAATTCAAACCGATCACACAATAAACCCAAGATTTACAGGAATGATCATTGACGGAATAAAAGTAAAAGAATCGCCGCAATGGCTTGCCGAAAGGCTTATTAAAATCGGCCAAAGACCAATTAATAATATCGTCGATATTACAAATTATGTAATGTTTGAATTGGGAAATCCTCTTCATGCTTTTGATTACGACAAAATCGAGGGTCATGTTTTAAAAGTTCATCAAACAAAAGGTGGAGAAGAATTTAAAAGCGTCGATGGCGTTTCTTATCATTTGCCGAAAAACGCAGTGGTCATCTCAGACAGCCAAAATTTAATAGACCTTTGTGGAATAAAGGGGGGAGAAAACAGCGGAACATTTGAAGAAACAAAAACAATTTTTATTAGAGTCCCTGTTGAAGTTCCAAATCTAATTCGTAGATCTTCTCAAGCCTTGGGCCTCCGATCTGAAGCCTCGGCTATATTTGAGCGAGGGGTAAACGCGGGGGGAACAATCGACGCTCTTCAAAGATGCGTGGATTTAGTGCTCCAAATAGCAGGAGGCGAAATTGCGAGCCAATTGTACGATATTAAAAAGGAAGAATTTGAACCGTGGAAATTGTCTGTTCAGACTAACCGCCTGGGTAAAATTCTTGGGATTGAAATCCCAAAACAAAAAGCCGTTTCCATTTTGGAAAGCTTAAATTTGAAACCAATTGCGCGCAAAGACGAAATCGAGTGTACGATTCCAACTTATCGCAACGATTTAAAAATTGAAGAAGATTTGATTGAAGAAATAGCAAGGCTTTATGGTTACAACAAGTTTCCCAAAATCATACCCGGCGGAGAAATTCCCACAAAAACAATCCCTTATTTTAAAGACTACCGTTTGGAGGAAAAAGTAAAGAATCTTTTAAAAGCAAGCGGTTTTTCGGAAATATATTCATATAGTCTTGTAAGCGAAAAAGCTTTGCTAGCATTGGATATTAATCCTGAAAAAACGCTTCGGGTTGATAATCCTGTCAGTATTGAATTTGAATATCTCAGACCAACTTTAAAAATTGGGTTGAGGAATGGACTGTTGCAAAACAAACCGAATTTTGAAGAAATAAATTTATTTGAACTTGGAAAAGTTTATCTTGGAGAAGATCTGGACAAAGCAAAAGAAGCGTATTTTCTTTCAGGCATTTCTAATTCCAAAAGCTTTGTTGAGATAAAGGGAGTACTTGAAAATCTACTTGAGGAACTTGGAGTTAAGCAAGATCCAAGCAAAAACATTGAAGCAACAGAAGAGGGGGTCTTGTTTGAAGTTAATTTATCTGAGGTTCTAGAAAAATTGTCCCCGCGTAAAAAATATTTATCTATTCCAAAATATCCACCCATCATTGAGGACCTAAGTATTGAAATAAATCCCAAAATAAAATATGGAGCAATAGTTAATGTAATTGCAGCACAAAGCAAACTTGTCAACAAAGTAGAACTACTGGATGAGTATCGAAATAAGAAAACATTCCGAATCACCTATTTAAGCCGGGAAAGAAACTTGACGAATGAGGATATTTCGCCGATTCGAGAGAAAATTATTAAAGCAATGAAGGCTAATTTTAAAGCAACGCAAATATAATAGTCAAAGAGTTTTCTTAAACCAATCAATAACAATTTTGTACATTTCTTCTCGTTTGGGATCGAGTCTATGATCCGCTCCCTCTAGAATAATCTTTTCTTTTGGCTCATTGGCAATGCTATGGGTTTCTTCCATTTCAGAAAGCGGAACATGATCATCTTCTGACCCATGAATAAGAAGAATCGGGCATTTTATTTGCTTTACCAAAGAGGGTAAATTATGATTTCCAAAATCTTTCCAAAATTCAGGTCCTATTCGCACAGTACTAGCATCAGACCTTATTCTGGTAGAAATTCCATTAGGGTTATATCCATCACCGAAAAGATTCACGAGAATTTCCTTGGCATTAAGAACTGTTCCCATTAAAACAAGAGAGTTTATTTCGGGAGCAAGAGCAATTGTCGTAGTAGTACCAAATGACTGACCGATTATTCCTATGCGGTTTGGGTCTACATTTGATCTTGTTTTTACGAACTCAAGTATTGATTCTAAGTCATCTCGAAGTTTACTCAATGTCGTATCTACGTAATCCCCTTCGCTTTCTCCACATCCCGAGAAATCAAAGCGATAAGATATAACGCCAATCTCTGTCAAGCGTTTCGCAAGTTCAACAAACATTCCATCTTCTTCTTTCTGATATGCGAATCCATGAACTAAAACAACAGCAGGAAGTTTATCTTTGTATTCGCTGGGTAAGGTTTCTACTCCAATTAGAGTTTCTTTGGCTTTATTTTTTATTTGCACTTTCTGTTCTTTTATTCAATTATTGTAGCATACAGACACTCTGGCGTTTGTCACTACACCGAATTCAACATCTAATCCTGTCCAAAATCCGAAGGTGCAATCGTAAGACACCCCGAAGGTGTTTACCGTTGACACCTGACGCAATATTTGCTTTATTTAGTATATGGCATCAAGAAAAGTACCTCTTGCAGCCGGAGAATACTACCACATATTCAACCGTGGCGTTGCGAAGATGAGAATTTTTAATAATTCCTATGATTATAATAGATTTCTCAAATGTGTCCTTTATTATCAAATTGATGGTCAGAAACCGCGATTCTCAATATTTACACCAGAAACTTATGAATTAGATTCAACTAAAAAGATCGTTGATATAATTTCCTATTGTTTTATGCCAAATCACTTTCATTTCTTACTGAAACAGATAAGAGATGGTGGAACTTCAGAATTTATTAGCAGGATAAGTAACAGCTATACTAAATATTTCAATATCAAAAATAACCGTGTAGGTCCGCTTTTGCAAGGAGATTTTAAAGCTGTACATATTGAATCAAACGAACAACTACTTCACCTTGGGCGTTATATCCATCTCAATCCATTAATCGGTTTCGTAACAAAAAATCTTGAGACATACAGATGGTCATCCTATTCTGAATATATTGATTCTGCAAGAGATGGTGTTTGTGAAAAAGATATAATTCTTGATCAGTTCAAAACAAAGGGTGATTATAAGCAATTTGTTTTAGACCATATTGATTATGCAAAAAAACTCGATCGAGTAAAACACCTCCTGCTCGACTTCGAAAGCGAGTGGGTATGATCAAAAATACTCAGGTGCAATCGGAAGACACCCCGAAGGTGTATTTTGTATTTTTTGAAAAGGTGTATTTTTTATTTTTTTGTATTAGATTGGAGAAACCGTCAATTACTTAAAGTGAGGGAGTTGGGGAAAGAGTTGGTGTCGGAGTTGGTGCTGCTCCTGTAGGGGCAGGAGTTGAAGTGGGGGTTTTGTTTTCTTCTGAATCATACTCATAATCCGACAGCTCTGTTGGGAGGCGATAGGCTGAATCATCCCTGTGTGCTTCATTTAACCACGCGTTAATGGCTTCCTGCCATCGGTTCTTTCCATCCCGAGAAACAGGATCCGACTCTTCAAAAACAACGAATTCCTTAACATCATAATCGCCCCTCTCAATCTCCTCTTCATTTGCTAATTTTCCATCTTGATGCTTTGAAATCTTAACCTTTTTGTAGATAATCGAATTTGTGGTTGGCTCTGTCCCTTTCATGAAATACTCGGTTCTTTTTACCTGTCCATCACGAGGCAAACCTCCAGAAAAAGAGTCAATTTCAATCGCAACAACCCCGTCAGGTTTTGAAAACTGTTCATCTTTTTTGCCTTTCAAAACAACCTGCATTATTTTATTCCAGATTGGCGTTGCCCCTGTCACACCTGAGGCTATTCTTGGGTTCATTTGAGTATTATCATTGTTTCCAACCCATGCCCCAACAACATAGGAAGGCGTATATCCTACTGCCCAATTATCTCTTTTATTGTCTGTTGTACCCGTCTTAACCGCCACTGTTTTTCCCGGAATATTTAATAGAGAATACCTTCCAAAAACCTCAGACCTGGCGTTGTCATCAAGAAGTATATGGGAAATAATAAAGGCTACTTCAGGAGACAAAACTTTTTCGCCTTGAGACTCCTTATGTTTATAAATTATTTTCCCTTTTCCGTCTTTAACTTCTGCTATTGCGAAGGGCTCTCTTTTTACTCCTTGCGCGGCAAAAGAAGAGTAGACTGTTGTAATTTGAAGAAGACTTGCCTCGCGTCCACCCAACACAAGCGAAAGACCAACGTTTTCAAGATTCTTGCTCGTTGGCTTCCAGTTGTCTATTCCCATCTCATATGCCTTTTGCATAACAGGCTTAATTCCAACCCGAGCAAGCATTTTTACCGCAGGCACATTAATTGAATTACCCAAAGCAAACCTTATTTGCATCGGACCTCTATATTTCCCGTCATAATTTTCAGGTTTATAATCAGGTTGGCCGGGGACATTCGTGGGAAATTCCGTCCGTAAATCCATAACAAGAGTAGAGGGGGAATATCCTTTTTCAAATGCCGTTGCGTACATTATTGGCTTAAGCGAAGATCCGGGCTGTCTAAGCGCAACTGCCGCATTGAAATTTCCTTCCCGATCCATGTCAAAATAGTCACGGCTTCCAACCATAGAGAGAATCGCTCCGTTTTTTGGATCCATAACAATAGCGGATCCATTTCCAACTTTAAAATCGGCGAGCTTCACAACTTCCGAATTAACAATATCTTCGGCATTTTTTTGGATTTCATAATCAAGAGTTGTGGTAACGGTCAGGTTTCCATTTTCAACCATAGATTCTCCATAAAGCTTAACCAGCTGTTCGCGAACATACTGCATAAAGTGAGGCGCTTTAAGATTTCCCTGTTTTTGCGTAAATTTAAATTGTTCTATCTCCCGCCCGGCTTCTTCTGCCTGCTTTTTGGAGATAATCCCTTCTTCCCTCATTCTTTTTAGAACATGTTTTGTTCTTTCGATATAAGTCTTATCTTTGCCGGAGAAAGGAGAATAATAAGTTGGCGCCTGTGGAAGACCGGCAAGGAATGCGCTTTGCGCAAGACTTAACTCTTTCGCGTGCTTCCCGAAATACAAATTTGACGCCGCCTCAACGCCTATTGCCGTACCTCCATATGAAACATTGTTCAGGTACATCTCAAGAATTTCATCTTTTGAAAATCGTTTATCAACCTGCACCGCAAGAATCAATTCTTTTATTTTTCTTGTGATGCTTCTCTCGGAAGTTAGAAGAAGGTTTTTTACGAGCTGTTGGGTAATTGTTGAGCCACCTGTGGCTCTTCTGTTGAAGATCGGATCAAACACCAAGCCACGAAATAGACCCGAAACAGAAAAGCCCTGATTGGTGTAGAAATCTTTATCCTCTGTTGCGATTGTCGCTTCCTTCAAATTTCTAGGGATTTGCGAAAGCGGAATATAAAGTCTGTTGTAGTCCTTAAAAATAGAGTAGAGCACTATCCCGTTTTTATCAAGAATTTTTGTTGAGTCTTTAATATCGGAATTAGATAGCTTTCCGGGAGTGGGCAAATCACGGCTTACCCAAAGAAAATAAAGGAAAAAGAATATAACTAAACCTACTAACCCAAGAAACGCATATCTTGCAAGCTTACTGAGAAGTAAGATATTGTTTGCTTTTCTAAGACGACCTAAACGAATATTGTAAGAGGATCGACCGTACGGCATTTGCGATAATTATACCAGTCAAGAATTCTTAAATCAAAACAGGCTCCTATTTGATCCCGATTCAATCGACACCAATCGGGATTGAAAGCCTTATTAATTACCCGTATAATAAGTGCAATGGTTGACAAAATAAACAGGATACTAACAAGAGGCGTGGCAAATATCATCCCAAACAAAATTGAGCTAGAGAGGGTTTTGAATTCGGGAAAAAAATTAAATGTATACTTGGGAATTGATCCTACTGCTCCAAGAATACATCTTGGGCACGCTGTTCCATTAATAAAGCTTCAAAAATTCGCAGAACTTGGACATAGCGTAACTTTATTAATCGGGGATTTTACGGCCTTAATTGGAGACACATCCGATAAAGATTCCGAGCGCCCTATTTTAACTTCGGAAGAAATCGAAGAAAACTTTAAAACCTACAAAAAACAAGCAGAAAAGATTCTCGATTTCTCAAAAATTATAGTTCGTCACAATAGTGAGTGGCTCTCAAAACTTGGATTTAAAGATGTTGTTGAACTTACACAAAAGTTCTCGCTTGGAGATTTTAATAGTCGCGAACTAATAAAGAGGAGGCTAGCTGGTGATGGGAAAGTCGGCCTTCATGAAGTTTTATACCCCGTTATGCAGGGATATGACAGTTACTTTATGGATACTGATATTCAAATCGGCGGAACTGATCAAACATTTAATATGCAGGCGGGCCGTCACCTTCAAAAATTATTGCGAAACAAGGAATCGTTTGTCATGTCTACCGAATTTCTGATGGGAACAGACGGCCGGAAAATGAGCAAGACTTGGGGAAATGCAATTTGGTTGGATGATTCAGCCCGAGACATGGTTGTCAAAATTATGGCAATAAATGACGATTTAATTATTCAATACTTTACGCTTGCAACGCAATTATCGAATGAGGAGATCGAAAAAATCGAACAACGCTTGAAAGAAGGGGAGAATCCAATCGAAGTCAAAAAAGAGTTGGCACGAACAATAGTTTCTGGGCTTTATTCGGAAAAAGAAGCTCGTGAGGCACAGGAATATTTCGAGAGAACAGTTCAGAAAAAAGAACTGCCGGAAGATATTCCAATTTTCGAAATGAAACCGGATGAACATTTGGTAATCACGGATCTGTTGGTTAAAACAGGGCTTGTTGGAAGTAAATCGGAAGCAAAAAGACTGGTTGGACAAGCTGCAGTCGAAATAGACTCTGATGTTGTCGATTCACCGTTCGAAGAAATAATCCCAGAAGACAACATGCTCATAAAGTGCGGCAAACGCAACTTCATCAGGATCAAAATTTCTTCTTGATTTTCCGAATCACAATAATATAATCTCCTTATGGCAACGCAAGAAAGAAAGGCAGTAGTTGCAGTAACTGACGGTGGCGGAAGAGGCTCTGTCATAGTTGAGGCTTACTTAAAAAGTCCCCACGTAGAAAAAGTTCTTGTTTTCCCAGGAAATGACATGATGGCAGAAGAAAGAAGTGACCGAGTAGCGCTCTTTCCAGGTATAAAAACTTCGGATGTTGATCAAATAATAGCTCTTTCCAAGGAAAACGGTGTGACTCACATCGATATATGTCAGGACAATGCTGTTCAGGCAGGAGTGAGTGATGCCGCCTTTCTTCATGGAATAAAAGTTATTGGACCAACTTCTGTTGCGGGAAGAATAGAGTGGGATAAGGAATATGCAAGAAGATTGGGGGACACGGCAGAAATTCCTCAACCTGACTGGGTTGCGTTTTCAACTATAAGAGAAGCAGAAGGGTGGCTTGATAAAATGCCTGAGCGAAAGATGTTCGTGAAAGCTACTGGTCTTGCCGAGGGGAAAGGTTCGATTCGCGCGAGTAATAAACAGGAAGCCCTGGATGCAATCAAAAGATTAAAGAAAGAACACCCAATGGCTTCCGAAAGATTTCTTATAGAAAAAGCTCTTGTGGGTGAAGAGTCCTCAACGTTTGCGGTTTCAGACGGTACAAATTTTATCGTTGTTGGAAGCGCTCAGGATCACAAACATGAAAAGGACGGCGATAAAGGGGACATGACAGGAGGAATGGGAGCTGTTTCCAATCCCTTACTAATGCGAGATGTTGTCTTGCAGGAAGGGACCGAATCAAATATTAGTAAAATGCTAGCAGCGAAAAGAGAAGAAGGGAATCCCTATAGGGGCTGGATATTCCATGGTGGTATGGCTATACCGATAGGAAACGATCGCTTAAAACAATTCTTACTTGAATGGAATGCAAGACTTGGCGACCCTGAAGCCCAGGTAATTCTCCCGGGATTAAATATCGACTTACTGGAGTTGGGAGATGCAATAGTAGACGGAGATATAAGCGGACTTGACATTAGAAATGATGGCAAGGTTAGGGTAGTCGTCGCAGTTGCATCAAGAGGATATCCACGAAGCTACAAAGCAGTGCGAAATAAAGAGGTTAAAAGCTTGCCAGAATTGAGAAGACTTGATGGAATAAATATTTATGGTGCTGGGATCAAAATGGAAGAGAGCAAACATTATATCGCAGGCGGAAGATTGTTTTATATTATGACAGAAGGAATAGATGTTCTTGAAGCAAGAGAAAAACTTAGCGTTGTCTTAGAAATTGTAGAAGGAATGGACGGAGAAAATGTAAGATTTAGAACAGATATTGGGTGGCGGGATGTGGAAAGACTCAGACAAAAATCTTTGCAATGACTCAGGTGCAATCGTAAGACACCCCGAAGGTGTTTATCGTTGACACCTGAAGAAGTTTATTCTCGAAACAAAATCTGGTAATATATTTTGTATGGAGGCGATGAGGAGACATAAGTGGATTTTTAAAATTTTCATAATCATTGCTTCTCTGGCAATACTTATTAGTGCGCTCCTTCCTCTATTCTTATCTTAATTTATGGATTTAAAAACTCCCTTAAGGTCGCTCGGGGCAACATTTAAATTCAATGCGAAAAGGTTATCGAGGCTTGAGATCGAAAGCGTTCAGGATCTCCTTTTTTATACCCCGTTTAGATATGAAAATTCCTCTATTGTTTCCAAAATTGGGGTTTTGCAAGCCGGCGAGACTGTAACAATTAAAGGAAGGGTTGTTAATACAACAAATATATACACAAAAAAACATTTATCAATACAAAAACTGACGGTTGAAGATGAAACGGGCAAGATTGATTGCATTTTTTTTAACCAGCCTTATATTTTGAAAAGCATAAAGAAGGGAGATTTCCTAAGCGCTGCCGGAAAGGCTGATAAGTTTGGTCGCAAAACTACTCTTGCGGTGCGAGGTTATGAAGTTCTCCCGGATGAGCTTGCAGACACATTTCATACAGGTAGGCTCGTCCCTATCTATTTCGAAACTCGAGGACTTACCTCAAAATGGATTCGCAATAGAATAAAAAATTTGCTTTCAAAAGATCTTGAGATTAAGGAGTATTTGCCCCAGGAAATTATAAGAAAGCGTAGACTGATAGGTATTTCCGATGCCATCAAGAATATTCATTTTCCAAAAAGCATAAAGGATGCGGAGGCGGCTCGCGCAAGACTTGCTTTTGATGAACTATTTCTTAAACATACGGCAAGTTTAATAAGAAAAAAGGAATGGGAATCAGAGGAAATTGCCGTTCCTTTTGATATCGATTCAAATCGAAATAAAATTGATGAACTAATAAAAAATCTTCCCTTTGAGCTTACAACATCACAGAAAAAGGCAATTGCCGAAATTTGTGAGGATCTAAAAAAAGAAACTCCCATGAACAGACTTCTTGAGGGGGATGTGGGTTCAGGAAAAACAATAGTTGCCGCGATTGCAATGTATTTAGCCTATCTTAATGGATTTCAATCGGCCATGATGGCTCCGACGGAAATACTTGCTCAGCAACATTTCGAAACTATAACTTCAATTCTCGAACCCTTTAGAGTCAAAGTCGAACTATTCACCAGTTCGACAAAAAATCATAAATCATCAATCATAAATCATCAATCTTTCGATATTGCCATCGGCACTCATGCCTTAATTCACGGTAAAGTAAAATTCGAAAGGCTCGGTCTGGTAGTAATTGACGAACAGCAAAGGTTTGGAGTAGAGCAGAGGGCAATAATTCGGGAAAAAGGTAAAAACCCTCATCTTTTGACTATGACCGCAACGCCCATTCCTCGAACAATATTCTTAACAATTTACGCAGATTTAGCTTTGTCTATACTTTCCGAAATGCCAAAAGGAAGGAAAAAAATTAAAACATGGCTTATCCCTGAAGAAAAAAGAGAAAACGGATACAGATGGATTCAGGAAAAAGTAAAAAAAGAAAAAAGTCAAGTATTTATTGTTTGTCCATTTATTGAACCCTCCGAAACTCTGAATACGGTCGCGGCGGCGAAAGAAGAATTCGACCGGCTTAGAAAAGATGTTTTTCCCGGCCTAAAACTTGGGCTTTTGCATGGAAAAATGAAGGCGGGAGAAAAAGATAAAGTTATCAAAGATTTCCGGGAAGAGAAAATTAATGTCCTGGTAGCAACTCCGGTAATTGAAGTGGGGATTGATATACCTACTGCCGATATCATTGTTATTGAAGCGGCGGAACGGTTTGGTCTTGCCCAGCTTCATCAGCTTCGCGGACGCGTTGGGAGAGGAGAAAAAGAGTCTTTTTGTCTTCTTTTTTCGGGTTCAAATTCTGAAAAAACCAGGGAACGGCTGACGCTTCTGCAGACCTTAAATGAGGGGGCAAAACTTGCGGAAGCAGATTTAAAATTAAGGGGACCGGGGGAGATGTTTGGCACAATGCAGCATGGAATTCCCGAACTTAAAATTGCCTCGTTTTCCGATTTTGCCATAATAAGCGCATCAAGAAAGGAAGCAGAGAATGTCTTTTGGGATTTAGATAAATATCCCCAACTTAAAAAGAAGATCGAAGAAACTGTTATCCAAAAAATCTCCAAAGACTAAATATCGCTATCAAAAAACTAAACTTTTATCAAGTAATCCAGTTGTCCAGTCAACTGGATGAAAAAATTACTACTCAAATCTTAGTAATTAAAGGGTTATTACCTTGCGATTTTTAATAAAATCAAATATAATAATGACGGTTGATGAAGAGAGCGTAACTTATTAATATGCCGCACGAACCAAAGAGAAGACATTCCAGACAAAGAAAGGGCAAGAGAAGGGCAAGCATTAAGTTTGATTTGCCAACTATTGCAATCTGCAAAAATTGCGGCTCAACTATCATACCGCACAGAGTTTGCGGCGCGTGCGGCTATTATAAGGGGAAGTTGGTAATAACAAAATAGTTAAAATGGCTAAATTGTTAAATGGTTTAAAACCATTTTAACCATTCAACTATTTAACTATTTCCAAAGTATGAAAACCTCAAGAGATCCCCGGCACAAAGTAAGACAGAATGCGGTTCGGGCATTGTTTGCGGAGAGTTTTATAGAACAAGGCAAAAAAAATCAGAAAATTAAAAAAATCATAAGTAATTTAGCAAAAATAGACTCCGTCATAAATGACATAGCGCCTGAATTTCCGATTGAAAAAATTAATAGGGTAGACCTGGCAATTTTAAGACTTGGGGTTTATGAGATTTTAATAGACAAAACTCAACCCAAAAAAGTTATAATTGATGAAGCAATAGAACTTGCAAAAGAATTTGGCGGAGAGCATTCTGCCGGCTTTATAAATGGAGCCTTAGGCAAACTTATTAAAGACATTTCAAAATATGAACATACCAAAGTTTAAGGATCAAAAATTATTCAAACAGGTTTTCATTCATAGATCGTATCTTAATGAAACTCAGGAGAATATTGAATCAAATGAAAGACTCGAGTTTTTGGGGGACAGTATTCTCTCATTTGTTGTTTCCTCTCATATTTTCATCAAGCATAAGGATTTAAAAGAAGGAGAACTCACGAATATAAGGTCTGTACTGACAAATACCGAGACGCTTTATGAGATATCAAAAGAACTTGGGTTGGGACAGGCACTGAAATTGTCGAAAGGCGAGGAGCAGTCGGGGGGACGGGAAAATAAAACAATTCTGGCAGATACCCTTGAAGCAATAATTGGCGGTATCTATATTGACCAGGGGCTTGAAAAAGCAAGCGAATTTATTGAGGAAAATATCCTGGATAAAGCAGAGGGCATTATTGAAAACAAAGGTCTAAAAGACCCTAAAAGCAAACTCCAGGAAGAATTGCAAGAGAAATACAAAATTTCACCAAGCTATATAACAATAAAAGAGGAGGGTCCGGATCACAGTAAATTCTATACCATCGGGGTTTATCTTGGCGAGAAGCTTCTGGCAGAAGGTTTTGGTCATTCCAAACAGGAAGCAGAAAAGTCCGCCGCAAAGCAAGCTCTCGAAAACCTCTCGCTAAGATCCTAAACAGATTGACTAAGAAGGCTGAAAATGTTAAACTATTGCGTTATGTTGGTTATAAGATTATCCCGGATCGGAAGAAAAGGGGAGGCAAAATATAGGGTAGTTGTTAAAGAAAAAAGAAGTAAAAGAGACGGCGCGGCAGTTGATTTCATTGGTTTTTATGAAAAGAGCACAGGCAGTAAAAGCATTAAGGATATTGATCTTGAGAAGTTGTCATATTGGAAATCAAAGGGCGCCCAATTATCACCTGCTGTTGAAAAAATAATTTCTGAATAAATATGCAAGATCTTCTTTCTTACATCATAACCGGTATAACAGGCAACTCCGCGGAAATTCAAGAAAGCAGAGAGAATGGATTTGTTGTTTTTTCCGTTAAAATCCCAAAGGATCAGGTAGGCATAGTCATCGGTCGTGGGGGAAAAACAATTAATGCAATTAAAAATATTATAAAGATAATGGCAATCAAAGAAGGCGTCCGGATAGATGTTCAGATAAATGAAGCTTAAGCCCAATGCAAATAACCATTATTACTCTTTTTCCTCAGGTATTTGAACAGGTTTTTTCAGTATCCATCTTAAAAAGGGCTCAGGAAGAAAATAAATTAAAGATAAAACTCCTGAACTTGCGGGATTTCGGAATAGGAAAGCATAAGGTTGTGGACGATAGACCATATGGCGGAGGAGCAGGAATGGTTTTACGGGTGGATGTTTTGGATCATGCAATACAATCTGCTCGGCAAAAGCATGGAAAAGAGGTAGCAATCCTTCTTGACCCAAAAGGAGAACCTTATCATCAAAAAAGGGCTGAGTTTTTTTCAAAATTTGACCATATAATTCTCGTATGCGGTCATTATGAGGGAGTAGATGAGCGGGTAAGAAGCTTAGTTGATTATGAAATCTCTATTGGAGATTATATTTTATCCGGGGGAGAGATCGCCGCGATGGTAATGATAGATACAATTGCCAGGCTTATTCCGGGAGTACTAAAGAAAGCCGAAGCAACAAGCTTTGAATCCTTCACTAAAATAGACAATCTTAGAATACTTGAATATCCTCATTATACAAGACCGCCAAAATATAAGAATCGGGCAGTTCCAAAGGAACTTCTTTCCGGGAACTTTAAAAAAATAGAGGAATACAGGATTAAAAAAGCCCAGGAAATAACAAAAAAAAGAAGACCGGACATCCTCAGGAAAATAAAAAATTAAAGATAAAAAATAAAATATTTTCTATTTATATTTAATATTTTATATTGTATTTTTTATATTTATTTGTCCCACTCTTTTAGCTGACTTAAAAGATTTAAGTCTGCTTGTGTTAGGGGACTAACCTTGTCCGATTTCGCAATTGCCGTAATATCATAAGGTTTATAGAAAAAATCAATTTCGAAAGTCCCGGTATCCTTATTTGTATCGACTGTTTTTACTTCCGCAAGCGGCAATCTTTCCTGGGCTTCTTTTGAAAACCTAATCAAACCAAGAGGATCTCCTGATATCCTCGTAGTGACGCTTATTGACGGCACTCCTTTTACAAATCCTGTCACTTTTGCCGCTCTCCCATATACTCCTCCCACTTTAAGAGAAAACTCACGAAGCTCGGTTCGTGAGGCTCCCGCCGCGGATGTCAAGGCCTCAAAAATTATTACTATATCTTTTATTCCCGGAAGAGCTTTCGTTGCGGTGCCCAGCTGCTCCTCCGTTAATGAATCATTCTGCGAGGAAACAACCGAAAGCGTTTTTTGTAAAGTATCTATTTGTGAAGTCTTACTTGAAATTAATTGATTTGACTCGGAAATCGCTGAAATTTGAGGAAGAATCACTCTAAAAATAAGGAAAAAAGACAAGGATAAAAATATCAGGGGCAATATCTGTTTTTTGTACTTTATGTAATATTTTTTTAGATATTCCATAAAACTATTTAAGTTTCTGCGGTGCAAAGTGAAAACTCAAGGAAAGGGAGTAGTCATCTTTTTTTTGAGAAAAATAATCCACATTCACTCTCGCGATTTTCAAACTATTATTTTTGGTGAAGTTTGGAATTCTTTCTTCAAGGAGAGTATCAAAGCTCGTGAGATCGGGCGAGGATATTTTAATTGTTACAACTTTACTGTCGGCCATCAAAGCTTCAATGTTAAAATCAGACGGAATAACCGATAGAATGGTTTCCGCTCTTGTATCGATGTTCCCTCTTGAGGAGATAACTTTCCTAAGGTTGCCTAACCTTTCCCCAACTATTAATAGCTTTTCCTTTTGAGCAGAATAAACTGTAATCTGCGATCTCAATGAATTTTCCTTTTTCAAGAGGCCTTGTGCACGCGCCTTAAGCATTAAGGAATAGACCAAGAAAAATAAGGATATGATAAAAATTATCAAAAAAACAGAAAGTGAAGCAATGAAAAAAATATTGAGTCTCTTTTTTTGCGCGCGAGTTTGACCAATTAAGTTTATATTTGTTTTCATAGAAAGCTTCGGAGCGCCAAACCGACAACTACATTATAGCTTGGAGCCTCAATTTGAAGTTCATTTGGAACATTCGCGATATTGTAAGCTGAGAAAGTGTTGCCAAGGACAACCTGGGAGGAAAGAGCATTTGTTAGAAAAGCATCAATTCCGGGAAGGAGAGCGCTTCCCCCTGAAAGAACCACCTGCTTAATAGGTTCGTTGCTTTTCTCTTTGAAAAGAAGAATTGCCTTTTTAACATCCCCTGAAATAGACTCAAGAATAGGCACGAGCGACTTTCCGATTTTTCCTTCAAATGCCTCTTTATTTAATCCATAGGCTTTCTTATAATTCTCGGCCTGATTTATGTCTATTCCAAGATCAACCGATATCGCGCGGGTGACAGCAAGACCACCCAAGGCAATTGAGAAAACTATTCTTATTATGCCTGCTTGAGTTACCGCAATAGTCGTGGTTGTTGCTCCTATGTGAACTATCACATTGGAATCGGGAGTATTGATAAACGGTAAAAGCGCCCTATGAACCGAAACTACCTCCGTTTCTATGATTTGGGGGGTAAGTCCGGCAAGCTCCGCTAGTTTTTCATATTTTTCAATAATCGAAAGGGGAGCAGCAATCAACATTACATCCATGGTTTTTTTGCCTTGAATTTCTTTTTTTCCTAAAATTTCCCAATCCGTTCTAACCTGATCTAAAGGAAGGGGAACATATTGTTCCATTTCAAATTTCAGGGCAGCGGATAATTCCTGTTCGGAGAGATCCGGCATCTCAATAACTTTTGTATAGACACGGCTTTCGGGAAGAGACAATGCAACATTCGTATTCTTTATATTGCTCTGGGCAAGCATTTGTTTAATTGATTCCGATAGAACCTGAAGATCAACAATCGATTCAGATAAGATACCTTTGGGGGTTGAGGGAGCGGTAGCAACCGACTCTAGCATCAGAGAATTCCCGTCTTTTCTGATGGAAGCAATCTTAATGGATGTGTTTCCTATATCAAGCCCAAAAGCTTTTGATTTCATTGTGAAAGTATTGAGTAAGGAAAAATCTCCAGAGGTACCTGTGGATTGGAGGAGAAATACTGGACCCTTCGCACAGTTTCCCCTGATTCACCGACAGACTCAACAACTGTTCCTTGCTTAGGAAGAGCCACGCTTGATGTTACCCCGATTTTTGTTGAATTGTAGACCGGAATAACCCTCATTATTATACCGTCCAGAACAGGAATTGATGTAGCATAATTAAAGCTCGTGCCATCAACCGATCCACCCCTTGAATCAAAGAGTGATCCGTTTGGTATTCTTGTGCAAGGATCATAAACCTCTCTTGTAACCGTCGGATTTGAAAGGTTGCCTGATAAAGTAACTATAGATAAAGCGGCGGCAACATTATCATCAGTCCTGCCACAACCCTGATTAGTCGTACTCCAATAGACATATACGGTGCCTGTTACGGGATTTGCATAATTGGGGTATTCCGAAAGCCACACATCAAGACCCACATCTTGCTCAACCGTCTCGCCCGCATTGAGAAGAAAACTTGAGCCTTGCGGATTTGTTATGGTAGTCGTAAATTTTGAATTGTTTCCGAACTCAAGACTTGATCCTATTGCCGATTCAAGCGCCCTTTCAATTCCTGCCTCTGCCGCTTGAAATGCTCTTTGTGATTCCTCGTTTTGCTTGGAGATCTTCATATTGGTAATCGTTCTTGAGGCAAGAGACAATCCAACAGTCAAGGCAACTATCATGGTTAGTACCACCACAAGCAGCATTTGTCCTGACTCTAAATTTATCTTTTTCACTCCTATATACAATAATAGGGGAAAAACAAAGTTAATGTCAATCCCTGCCGGGCGCTTGAGGATCTATCTACGGAGAGTAATTTCTGAGGGATACTGAGGTTTCAAAGGTGGAGGAGGCTTTTGTTTCGGATAAACCTGTTCCTTTATCCTGCAACTTGAATTTAACTCTGACGATTGGTATTGCGTAAGGGTCATTTGAGAGTTGAGAACAATAGAAAGAACAGGTTCCATCAACAAGTTCGGCCAGATTAGTATTAATCAGAGAGGCACTGTCTGATGTAATTGTCTGATTTTCACAGGCAAGATTCGTGAAGTTTCCGTTTAGTCTCTTGAATGTTATTGAAGAACCTTCCGGGCTGGATGTACAATCTGCAATATCAGAGCCACCAATTTTAGTAATGTTTGTCGAATCAACTATAATGTCGGAAATTACCGAAATTGCATAATTTCCATTTTGAGAGATATCCGTGGTGATTTTGGTTTTAGCGCTTCCTCGAAGCGTCGAGTAGAGAATCCCTATTACAATTCCCGAAACAATCATTAGAATAGCAACTACCGCCAATAATTCAACAACGGTATATCCCAAATCATATTTTTTTATCATAAAGTCCTTCCTTCATCAGACTGTCTTGAAAAACAAGAAATCAATTGGGACTTATGGCAAAACCTATCTGCCGCATCACACTTGCTGCTTGCCCAATAGACGGTAACGATAATCTTTGTACCCATGCTGCAATCGACCAATGAGCTTTGCTGAATTTCCGCTTCCCTCTTAAATTGCCCATCGGTAGCGATGTTAACTCCGGAGCATTGCCCGGGAATAAGTGAGTTATCAGGAGGATTCATGCAATATATTTGGCTTTCCATGGCCTCAAAGGAAACCGGATCGATATTCCTTAAATATCTCATATGTTCCATTCCCTGTTGCGCATATTTGCTTGCAAGAGTCTGATCTTTTATGAAACTTGAATTATTAAGACTTGTCATAACAGCAATAGATATTGCCGTAAGCGCTAAAAGAATTGAAGCAAGAGCAATGGTTGCTTCTACAATAGTCTGTCCCCTTTGGTCTTTGATGAATTTAATAAGTAACATATCCTACCGAATCAACCGATAATTTAACTTGATTATTATAGCCGGCAACATTTATTTCACAAGGGATACCCTGAGTTTGCTTATTAATATTAAATGTAATCGAAGTACAGGGCTCACTTAATCCGATATTGTTGGTTGAAATATTGCTCGGAAAATTTCTGAATTGAACTACCGGGTCATCAGTTGTACACAAAACAACTATTTCATAATCTACATTTGCCCTTTGACAAAGGGTGTTTGCGCAAAAGTCCAGTTTATATCCCGCAAGCGCATCCGTGCAGCTTTCAGGCTTAACAAAAGACAAAGAGTTAAACTTGGCCAAATCAATCATTTGTTTAACTTCTGCCGCTGCCTGCTTCACCGTTTGAGCTCTGCTGTAAGAAACCAATGAAACCAAACCAATTCCGGTAATCACTGCAATCAAAGAGAAAACAACCAGAAGCTCAATCAATGTAAAGCCATTCGCGAATTTGAAATTTGAAATTTGTTTGTCCTGAGATTTTTCGAAGGGAAATTTGAAATTTAACATTATTAGGGGTTTACTACCGTAAACGAATTATTTGTTACCGCTGTACATCCCGGTTGAGTTGTGTTGTCTCGGTCCGAATCATTGTCATTTTCAAGACAGGCATATATCGTATAGATTATGCCGTCGGATGAAAATGTGTAATCTGTTTCCTGGAGTGGATCGCAAGGCAATTTTTGCATATAAGTTGTTGAATTGTAAGTGAATGGACTTCCGCAAGCAGATAGACTGACAGGATAGGTTCCATTATCCGCTCTATATAATTCAAGCGCCGTTTGGACTTGGCGAAGATCCGATTTTCTTTGCGCATCTCGCCCTCTCTGTCTTATCCCTACAAAGTTTGCTATTAAGAGGGACGCGAGAATTGAAATGATGGAAACAACTACCAGAAGCTCGATTAAGGTAAAGCCCCTCCGGGACAATTGACAATTGACAACTGACGCCTGACTTTTTGAATGTTTCTTCATAATTCCAGTTTAGATCATTTTGTTCTTTTTGACAATAACACTGTCAACTGTTAATTGTTAAATGTCAATTGTTGTTTTGCCCTATGGCGAAACATTGGGGCTGGAAATACCGTAATTACAAATTTGTGAAGCACTTGCTCCACAGACAAGACCGGCAGGGACATTTGAACAAGCAGAGCCGTCTTGATTACAGGCTTGTGGATCCTTTCCTTGTCGGTCCAAAGATGCATAAAGCCAATAACTTTGCCCATCAGGAGAAACCATATAAATGTATAATTTTTGGGTGCTTGAGTCTTTTGGTAATAGATTAATATACGGAGCCCATGAACTACCCCAATTTTTAACGGAACCCTGGGGAGCAATTTTGTCGGAAGAAGCCTCCGGATATCTGGAGTAATCCTCATAATATACCTCAAGCGCTCTTTGAACTTGAGCCAGGTCGCTTTTCCTTTGAGAATCGGCTGCTTTCTTGAATTGCTCAAAGGGATTAAGAACAGTAAGGAAGAAAGCAGAAAGAATACCCATTATGGCTACAACAAGAACCAACTCGATCAAGGTAAAGCCATCTGAGGACAACTTACAACTGACAACTGACAACTGACAACGATTCAATCGGGAATGAGAGTCAACAAGTGGTGAAAGTTGATGCTTCATCTTTGGAAAAAGTCTAGGAATTGTGCGATTAATATTTCTCCAATGAAATAAGAAACCAGAGCAGAGAAAATTAGAAACGGACCAAAAGGAATTGTATCTTTCTTTAAGCGTTTCTTGCCCCACATAATCAGTATTACGGAGACAAAAGCTCCTGTCAAGAATGCCATATATGTAGAAACTATTATTTTAGGGAATCCCAGGAAAATGCCGAGGGCAAATGAGAGCTTAACATCACCAAATCCCATGCCGCGTCCCTTTGTTGACAAAAATAGAATAAGAAAAAGGAGCATTAAAACTATACCTGAGAGAAAATGGTTGATCATATCAAATGGAACAAAAACAAAACCGTAGAGCAAAGAAACGCTCAGAAAAGCAACAACAAGTTCATCCGGAATTATTCCGTAAGCGATATCGCTAATAAAAATCCCAATAGAAATAGAGAGAATTAAAATGAGATAAATTAACTCGATTATTCCTATCCCGCCAAAATAATAAAGTAAAAATAGTCCGGCAAAAGATAATCCTGTTAAAATCTCAGCAATAATCAGCCTTGAAGGTATTTTAGCCTTGCAGCCTTTGCATTTTCCTTTTTGGAGGAAAAAAGATAATATCGGAATAAGTTCCGAAGGAGTTAATGTTCTCTTGCATGATTCGCACTTCGATCTTCCTGAAATAAAAGTTTCTCCCCTCCTCAACCTGTCAATCAATACAGCTAGAAAACTGCCGACAGCCGCGCCGAATAAAAACGACAAGATAAAAGATAGTATAAACATAATAAAATTATATATTTAAAATAGTCAAAGAGGGAAGAGGGTATTTAACTATCTTGTGCACCAGAAGCAGGTTCCATCAGGAGCACTTGAATCCGGACATGTACCGGCAGGAGCGTCTGTTCCGTCATTATTATATTTGGTCTCAGGAGCCGCTTTTTGGGATTTTGATGTAGGACTGAAACAAACAATTAAATTGGTTGTATCGGTTGAGCTCCATGTTACATAAACTTTATTAAGGTCAGTCAGATTTGAAGCGAAGGCTTTTTTTAATTCTCCTTCTGCCGTTAAGCTCCCGCTTGAGTTATCAATACATTCCACCATGCCGGTTGCCCCAAGCTGAATAGGCCATGTACTATTCCCTGTACAGTTAGGATTATTAAGATTATTCGCATCGCTCCAAGGAAATGCCCCGTGTGTTGTGTAATATCTTACATTTGCAGTTTGGAATTCAACAGCAATATTTTTAATCTTTGAATCATCGGCTTTCTTCAATTGTTCAAATGGATCAATAGTTGCAACCAAAGCAGCCGCAAGAATTCCTAAAATACCGATAACTACAAGAAGCTCAATGAGAGTAAATCCTTTACTGAGGTTCGACTTGATACTTTGGGCAGATAATTCCATCCTAGATTAATCATAATCAAAAATAAAAATGGTTGTCAAGGGGCAGTTGTCTTCTCAGGATACAAACTCCTCAATTAGAGCTTTTTCGATTGCTATCCTTTTATTTAAATTATTGGATAGAATAAGAGAGCAGGGGAGGATAAGCGCTCGCAACAATCTGTATGAAAACTTAATTTTTTGATAGTCGCGGGAAGAAATTGAGCTCAAGAGGGCAAATCTTGCGCAAATCTGCAAATCTTCAATATTGTCATTTTGAAACCATTTATCCGAAAACAAAAGTATTGAATAAAGCTCTCTTTTTTCCCCAAGTCCTCCAATTAAAGACATGACTTGATCCACTTGCTCCTTTTTCGGTTCAATTTTCCGGGCTCCAAGGTTAACCGTTCTACACCTTGAAATAACTGTAGGAAGAAGATTTGGAGAATAAAATACAATACAGCTCTCCTTGGATAATTCTTCAAGAGTTTTAAGCAGCGCATTTTGGGCTTCTATTGTAGGTTCGCTCTCAATTATAAATAATCTTTTTTGTTTATCATCGATTTTTAATCCCAGCATTCTTTTTATTTCCCTTGCATCAGAAATTTTCAAGGGTTCCGTGAAGACTCTGATATTATAAGAAAGTATCCTATTTTCTTTAATAAATTTGCCCATGTATTCTTCTTTGGCCTCTTGACTTCCGCTTAAAATAAACCTGTCCATATTGACATTATATCAAGGATTCTAATACCATGAGAGTGTATGGATGAACAGCTGCCTAATAATAATTCCGCAACAACCACTTCCGCTCCTTTAAATGTTGGGAATAATATCACCGGAATTTTACTCCAAGAAAAAAAAATAATCCTTGACCAATACAACCTGCTCAAATCAGATTCTCTAAATAAAGGTGAGCCAATAGACAAGGTATTACTTGATTCAAAATTGGTAAAAGAAGATGATTATTATGAGGCGCGGGCCAAGCTTATCGGAATTCCCTTCGTTTCGGTCGCGACACTTCCTTTTTCTCCTGAAGCATTAAGTTTTGTCCCAAAAGGAGTTGCCGAAAAATACAAAGTGATTCCTTTTTCCTTCGATAAGGAAAGGAACATATTATCTTTGGCAATGTCCGACCCTCTTGATCTTGAAACAGTCAATTTTGTTAAACAGAAAACAAACGCGAATATTGCTTCTTTTCAGGGGATCCCCGGAGAAATTAAAAATGCGATCCAAAACCAATATACATTTGGGTTGGTTGGTGAAGTAAAGGCAGCTTTAAAAGAGACAGAGGAAATGACAGGAGTTAAAACCTTTGATAAAGAAAGCTTGTCTCAGGTCATAAAAGAAGCGCCAATTGCCAAAATAGTGTCGACTATTCTTGAATATGCCGTTAAAAGTAAAGCCTCGGATGTTCATTTGGAGCCTCAGGAAGACAGAGTCAGGGTAAGGTATAGAATTGACGGCATACTATATGAAAGACTTTCTCTTCCGCTGCCCGTAAAAGATGCTGTCATATCAAGAATTAAGATTTTATCGGATATGAAAATTGACGAACACAGGATACCGCAGGATGGAAGATTTAACTTTAAGTTTGGAGATGAAGAGGTGGACCTTCGTGTAAGTTCTCTTCCCGTAATTTTTGGAGAAAAAATAGTCATGCGTCTTCTTAAGAAGTCGGGCGGAGTACCCACCTTACCTGAACTTGGACTAGGCGGGACCGCATTAAAAAATTTGGAAGTATCCATACTTCGCCCGCACGGGATAATAATTGTTTGCGGACCCACAGGATCCGGAAAAACCACAACTCTTTATTCGGTTTTATCTAAGTTAAATACAACTCGCGTAAATATATTAACGCTTGAGGATCCTGTAGAATACCAAATACATGGCTCTAATCAAGTCCAGATTAATCCTGATGTCGGATTGACATTTGCTACAGGACTTCGTTCTTTTTTAAGACAGGATCCCAATATTATCCTTGTCGGAGAGATTCGGGATAAAGAAACTACCGAGTTGGCAATTCAAGCCTCGTTGACCGGCCATCTGGTGTTTTCAACACTTCATACATCAAGCGCCTCAGGCGCGCTTCCTCGTTTATTGGATATGGGGGCGGAAAATTTTCTGCTCGCTTCAACTATGAATGCCATACTAGGGCAGCGAATTGCCAGGAAAATATGTACCCACTGTAAAAAGCAATATAAACCCGCTAAAGAACTGGTTGGGGAGCTTGGGAAAGTTCTTGGAAATCTAATAACCATCAAAAATGAGGAAATTTTGCTTTATAAAGGAGAGGGATGTGATTACTGCGGGCACTCGGGCTATTCCGGAAGAGTCGGAATATTTGAGGTTTTGCCGGTTACCCAAACACTTGCCGGTTTAATTTTGACAAAATCCGATGCGTCTACAATCGAAAAACAGGCCAAAGCAGAGGGGATGATAACCATGAAGCAGGACGGATATCTTAAGGTTTTAGGGGGAATTTCAACAATCGATGAAATTCTTAGAGTAGCACAGGAATAGAGTTATTGATTATAGATTGTATATTATAGATTATTTTAAAGATTCGAAACTAAAAATAATAAACAATAAGTAATAAATAATAAATATTTTTATGATTTTAGCAGAATTACTTGAAAAAACCGTAACAACTAATGCCTCGGATCTTCATTTGATTGCAGGCATTGCTCCGAATATCCGTGTAGACGGGCGATTAATCCCGCTCTCTGCCTATCCTCCCCTAAGCAATGAAGAAATTCAAAATCTTGTTTTTTCAATTCTTACCCCTGAGCAAAAAGAGTTATTTTTAACAAATAGGAGTCTTGATTTCTCTTACGGTTATGGCGGAGGAGATTACGGGGAGAAGGGAAGATTCAGAATTAATTTGTATTTTCAAAGAAATACAGTAGCTGCCGCATTCAGACTTCTTCCACCGAAAGTCAAAACCATTGAAGAGCTGAGGCTTCCGCCGATTGCTCATAATTTTGCAAAAATCAAACAAGGGTTTGTGCTCGTCACGGGTCCAACGGGTCATGGAAAATCAACAACTTTAGCATCAATTGTTAATGAGATCAATATGAACCAGGCAGCAAATATTATTACAATAGAGGATCCTATAGAATATGTGTACCCGAAAGGAAAAGGCATTATCTCTCAGAGAGAAATAGGGATAGATAGCCTCTCGTGGGCGGAATCCTTACGCAGCGCTTTAAGAGAAGATCCGGATGTGGTTTTAATTGGTGAGATGCGTGATCCCGAGAGCATTGCCTCGGCAATCACCATGGCAGAAACCGGTCATCTGGTTTTCTCCACATTGCATACGAATTCCGCTTCGCAAACGATAGACAGAATTATTGATTCTTTTCCGGAAAAGCAACAGAATCAAATAAAAGCACAGCTCGCGGGATCTCTTCAGGGAATAATCTCCCAAAGACTGATTCCTAAAATTGACGGAGGCAGAATTGTTGCCAGCGAAGTAATGATCGCAAACAATGCAATTAAGTCCAATGTAAGGGAAGGTAAAACCCATCTAATTGACTCAACAATTGAAACCTCGCAGGATATTGGAATGATTTCCCTTGAGGCTTCTCTTGCCGCGCTTGTCAAGCAAGGACTAATTACCCTTGAAACTGCAAGAAGTTATGTATTAAGACAGGAAGCGTTCAATCAGCTGATTGTGTAGGGAAATAATAAATAATAAGTAATAAATAATAAATATTTTTATGGAATTTATTTATACGGGAATTGACAAGGATTCGCTTAAGCAAAAGGGCAGACTTGAAGCAAATAATGAAAAGGAGGTTGTTGAGTTTTTGCGCTCCGGCAATATTACCCCTCTTTCTATTAGAAAGGTCGAAAGAAGAGCTACTACTTTCCTTCAATTTGGTCGAGTAAACAACTCGGATATTGTCCTTTTTACACGGCAGCTCTCCTCAATGATACTAACCGGATTAACCCTGATTGAATCCCTGAACATACTAAAACAACAGAGAAACAAACCGAGCATGCAGGTATTGGTAAATGATCTTATTGCTCAGATTTCCGAAGGAACCTCTCTCTCGGATACATTGGGCCAACATAAGGATGTTTTTTCCGATGTTTACATAGCATTAATCAGAGCTGCTGAGAAAGGAGGACTTCTTGACAAGGTCCTGGTCCGTCTCGCCGATAACATGGAGAAATCGGAGGACTTAAGAAAAAGAGTAAAAGGCGCAATGTTTTATCCGGCAATTGTAATTTCCGGCGTTGTTATTGTTATTGCGGTTATGAACATTTTTGTTATTCCCCAGCTTGGAAGTTTATATGAAAATTTAAACCTTGAGCTGCCGGGCAGCACTAAAATCGTACTTGGAATATCGAAATTATTTACTACATTTTGGCCGGCAGCATTAGTTTTGTTAATTTTTTCTTTTATAGGATTTAACCGGTTCAAAAAAACAGATCCCGGTATTCGTGCTCTGGACAAAATGAAGCTGAATCTTCCTGTCTTGGGAAGCATAATCAATTTATCCATATTGGATGAAATAACAAGAACTCTATCTCTTCTTATTAATTCGGGAGCCTCCATTATAGAGAGTCTTAATATAACTTCAAATGTTGCAAATAATTATTGGTATAAAAAATCCATTGTGTCAACAAGCTCCCTGGTGGAAAAGGGTGTTTCACTCTCAGACGCCCTTGCGCATGCAAAAATGTTTCCTCCGATGTTGGTTCAAATGGTTCGAGTCGGAGAGTCAACCGGTAGAATAGATGAAAGTTTGCTTAAAATTTCGGAATATTTTGAAAGGGATTTGGATGTTAAGGTGAGTACTTTGACTACGGCCATTGAGCCGATTTTGATAATTGTCCTGGGTGTGTCTGTTGCTTTCCTTATTTTGTCCGTTATCACTCCGATTTATAGTCTTATATCACAAATACAATAATAGAGATGAGAAGTTGGAAGTGTGAAGCTTGACAATGAAGTGTGATGTGGGATTATCACACTTCCCACCTTATAAATCCAGCTTCTAACTTCACATTTCACACTTCTAGGTGTTGAATTCGATTGTCTTTTTCTGCTAAAATATAAACTACTACATGCCAAAATCCTCTGAATACACAGCCAAAAACATACAGGTATTGGAAGGCTTAGAGCCGGTGAGGAAAAGGCCGGCAATGTATATAGGATCAATAGATACAATCGGGCTCCATGAGACACTACGGGAAATCATAGATAATGCGGTTGACGAGTCTTTAGCAGGTTATGCTCACAATGTGTGGGTAATTTTAAACCAGAATGGCGCGGCCACCATTATTGATGACGGTCGCGGGATTCCTGTTGATAAAGTAAAGGGATACAAAAAAAGCGCTCTTGAGATTGTTATGACTAAACTTCATGCAGGCGGAAAATTCGGGGGAGGAGCATATAAGGTGTCAGGGGGGCTTCATGGGGTAGGATCATCGGTTGTTAATGCCCTTTCATCTAAAATGTGGCTTGAGGTGAGGAGAGACGGCAAGCTTTACAGACAGGAGTATGAAAGGGGCGTGCCAAGGAAAGATGTAGAAGAAATGGCAATATCCGAATCTCGTCTTAAAGAGATTTTGTTTGATTCAAGACTTAATGATTTAACAACCGGTACGGCAGTTTCATTTTTCCCCGACGATACTATTTTTACCGAAATCGAATTTGATACTCATATCATTCTAAAACTTCTAAGAGAACGGGCATATATTGTTTCAGGTCTTTACTTCCATTTTTATGACCAAAGAGAAGGGCGAGAGAAGGAAATACATATGTATTTTGAAGGAGGAATTCTGTCTCTGGTTAAAAAACTGAATGAAGGAAAGGGTTCAATACACACACCAATCCTTATTAAAAAGGACATAGACAATGTGCTGGTTGAGGTGGCCCTTCAGTACAATGAAGGCATTAATGAAAATCTTGAAAGTTTCGTAAATGTTATAAATACCATAAACGGAGGGACGCATGTTACAGGATTCAGAATGGCTTTAACCCGAGTAATCAATGATTATGGAAAGAGAATAGGAGTCTTTAAAAATGATGGGGATTCAATTACGGGTGATGATACAAGGGAAGGGCTGACTGCGGTTATTGCCATTCGAATGGAACAAAATAAAATTCAGTTTGAGGGGCAAACTAAAGGAAAATTTGGAAATTCCGAGATTCAACCGCTTGTCCAGTCGGTAGTTAAAGAGGGTCTTGAGATGTATTTTGAGGAAAATCCTGCCGATGCCAAGGCAATACTTAGTAAAGGATATCTGGCGGCAAAGGCCCGGCTTGCAGCAAGAGCCGCAAAAGACGCAATCTTGCGAAAGGGCGCATTTGAAGGAGGATCTTTGCCCGGAAAACTTGCGGATTGCCAGGAAAAGAATCCGGAGTTCTCCGAACTCTATATTGTTGAGGGAGATTCTGCGGGAGGCTCGGCCAAACAGGGCAGGGACAGGAAGTTTCAAGCAGTCCTGCCCCTTGGAGGAAAAATACTCAATACCGAGCGTGCCAGGCTTGACAAAATTGTAGAATTTGAATCTTTAAAAGACATGATAATAGCGCTTGGCGCGGGGATTGGCGAAACCACGAACCTTGAAAAGGTCAGGTACCACAGGATCATTATCATGACTGATGCTGATGTTGACGGCGAGCATATAGAAACACTTCTTCTAACTTTTTTTTATCGACATCTTCGGGCAATAATTGATTCCGGATATCTTTATATTGCTAAGCCTCCTCTTTACAAAATACAACTGGGAAAAGAAGTTTCTTATGCATATTCCGACTCGGAACGCGATAAGCTCTTAAGCGAGAACAAAAATGGTCACTTTTCTATCCAGAGATACAAGGGCTTGGGAGAAATGAATCCGGAGCAATTATGGGAGACAACGATGAATCCAAAAAACAGGATACTAAAAAAGATTAATGTTGCCGATGCTGAAGAAGCAGACAGAGTCCTTACAATGTTAATGGGAGAGGAGGTTCCGCCAAGAAAACATTTTATACAAGAAAACGCAAAGCTCGCCAATTTAGATATATGATAAAAACGAGCGGAGTCCGCCATAAATCGCTCCTTGCGCCGTGTTCGCCTGCCCGCCTCTGGCGGGAATAGTACTTGAAGGCGAGAGGTAAGATTAGGCGGGCAAACATGGCTAATCTGGATATTTAGAATACTGGATACTGATTTTAAGGGGGGAAATTTATCTTATGATAGGTATCCATCTCCCGGGTGGGATTTTGTTTTTGGATCGCAAATATTTTGTTGGAATTCCTCAATTTTTGTGTTGGAAATTGCTCCTTTTTCCTGTATAATAAGCTTAGATGAATTTATCGTTTCTTTTAGAAAACTCTTTTTTAGTGGCAATAGCTTCCGGAGTCGCCTCAATTTTATACGGGGTGTTCCTAACTTTTCAGGTTTTCAAAAGCCCTCGCGGCGATGAAAAGATGAATGAAATAGCTGATGCGATCGCTGAAGGCGCCGTAGCGTATTTGAAAAGGCAATATACGGTAGTAGCGGGTATTGGTCTTCTGATTTTCGCCATTTTATTTTACGTTTTTAATATTTATACAGCCGCAGGCTTTGCAATAGGGGCAGTATTTTCGGCTCTGGCTGGAATTATTGGTATGAATGTGGCCATCCGAAGCAACATTAGAACCGCTCAGGCGGCAAGACACGGACTATCTACCGCATTTGGCATCGCATTTAAAGGCGGGGCAGTAACAGGTCTTATGGTTGCGGGACTCGCGCTACTTTCTGTCAGCGGCTTCTTTTACTATTTATCAAGCACAGGTCTTCCGCTTGAACAAAGTTTAAGGTCTTTAATTGCTCTTGGCTTTGGCAGTTCGCTTATTTCTGTGTTTGCTCGTTTAGGTGGGGGAATCTACACAAAAGGCGCGGACGTAGGAACAGATATGGTAGGCAAGATTGAGAAGGGAATTCCAGAGGATGACCCCCGAAACCCTGGAGTAATTGCGGATTTAGTTGGGGACAACGTTGGGGATGATGCAGGAATGGCAGCGGATCTTTTTGAAACCTATGCGATAACGGCTGTTGCGGCTATGATTTTAGGAAATTTGACATTCCCGAGTATTAATCAGGTGCTTTTATATCCTTTGCTTTTGGGAGCAGTAGCGATTGTCGCAAGCATTATAGGAGTAAGCGTTGTAAGGATACGGGGAACACAAATTATGGCCGCGCTTTATCAAGGATTGGCTGTCACAGCACTTCTTGCGCTTATCGGGTTTTACTTCACAACGCAGGCTTTGTTCCCAAACGGTCTTATGAATATCCCTCAACTTAATATTTTCTATAGCTGCGTCATTGGGATAGTCGTAACTATGGGTATGGTTGTAATAACTGAATATTTCACTTCCAAAAATTATAGCCCTGTCAAAACAATCGCAAATGCCTCAACAACGGGTCACGGTACAAATGTAATCGCAGGACTCGCGATTTCTATGAAGTCAACATTCGCGCCAATAATACTTATTTCGGCTGCAATTTTTTTCGCTTATAATTTTGCGGGCCTCTACGGGGTGGCTGTTGCTGCGATGAGTATGTTGTCATTGACAGGCATTATAGTTGCGATTGATGCTTTTGGACCAATTACTGACAATGCAGGAGGCATAGCTGAGATGACAAACATGCCCGCCAAAGTTAGAAATATCACCGACTCCCTGGATGCAGTTGGGAATACTACAAAGGCTGTGACAAAAGGTTATGCTATCGCCAGTGCCGGTCTTGCTGCTTTGGTTCTTTTTGCAAGTTATACTCAGGAGCTCTCAAAGGCGCGCGGTGGTCAATTCACATTTTCTTTATCAGACCCAAACATTCTGATCGGACTCTTTGTGGGCGGAGCACTGCCTTATCTTTTCGGGGCTCTTGCCATGGAAGCTGTGGGGAAAACGGCCGTATCAGTTGTTAAGGAGGTAAGACGCCAATTTAAGGAAATAAAAGGCATAATGGAAGGAACTGCCAAGCCTGAGTACGGACGGGCAGTTGATATTGTAACGGCAGCAGCAATCCGCCAAATGATTTTGCCAACGCTCATCCCTGTTGCGGCACCGGTTGTAGTCGGGTTTCTCTTGGGACCCCAAGCCCTTGGCGGAATGCTCGTTGGAAGCATAATCACGGGTATGTTTGTCGCAATCTCTATGACAACAGGGGGGGCTTCTTGGGATAATACGAAAAAGTATATAGAAGAGGGGAATCTTGGAGGAAAAGGAAGCTTTGCGCACCAAGCAGCGGTCACCGGTGATACAGTTGGGGATCCTTACAAAGACACCGCAGGTCCTGCTATTAATCCAATGATAAAAGTAACAAACATTGTAGCACTTTTGATTGCGTCCTTTTTAGTGTAGAATAGAAAAAAACTTAATAAGTTCTGTATGCATGTTAATTCCCCAAGAATAGATTTAGTCAAATAGTGAATTTATGGACAACCAGATAGGTAGACTCGAACATGTAGATATAACAGATGAGGCAAAAAAAGCGTATCTTGATTACGCTATGTCTGTTATTGTGGCGCGTGCTTTGCCTGATGTTAAAGACGGCCTCAAACCCGTTCATAGACGAATCCTTTTTGCAATGTACGAGATGGGCCTTTACCCAACAGCTAAGTACGCAAAAAGCGCCAAAATTGTTGGGGAGACCATGGGTAAATACCACCCCCATGGAGACATGGCAATTTATGACGCGCTTGTGCGTCTCGCCCAGGACTTCTCCATGAGATATCCTTTAATTGACGGGCAGGGTAATTTCGGCTCCATGGATGGCGATTCTGCGGCAGCAATGAGGTATACGGAAGCAAAATTGACTCAAATTGCCATGGAAATGCTTTTTGATATTGATAAGGGGACTGTTGAATTAACCCCAAACTTTGACGGAACGCTTAAGGAGCCTGTTTATTTGCCCTCCAAACTTCCGAATCTGCTTCTAATGGGATCTGAGGGAATTGCTGTGGGTATGGCAACAAAAATTCCTCCGCATAATTTAGGTGAAGTAATTGACGCTGTCACCCTCACGATTGATAAGATAACATACTCCAAAAATGAAAACGCGAAAGAAAGAAAAGACGGGCAGGAGCTGACTGATGAAGAAATGAATTCCCTAAAACCGGCCTTTGTACTCTCATCGGAAGTAACTGTTGATGAATTACTTGAGCATATTAAGGGTCCTGATTTCCCCACAGGCGGGGCGATATATGACATTGAGGAAATTAAAAATGTCTATCGCATGGGGCGGGGAAGAATTTTGATCCGGGGAATTGCCGAGATTGAAGATATAGGGCAGGGAAAAAATGCAATAATAATTCGAGAGATACCTTATCAAGTCAATAAAGCTTCTTTAGTTGCAAAAATTGCAGAGCTTGCAAAAGAGAAAAAACTTGATGGAATAACCGACCTTAGGGACGAATCGGACAGACACGGAATAAGAGTAGTAGTAGAACTTAAAAGGGATTCTTCTCCAAGAAAAGTTTTAAATAACCTTTTTAAATTAACCGCCCTGCAGACAACTTTTCCGGCAAATATAGTTGCTTTGGTAGACGGAATTCCGCGCACCCTTAATCTTAAGGTTTTAATTGACGAGTATATAAACCACAGGTTTAGGGTTGTAACAAGACGCTCGGAATTTGAATTAAGACAGGCAAAGACAAGGCTTCACATTTTAGACGGCCTATTAATCGCGGTTAATAATATCGATGCTGTTATTGAAACAATTAAAAAGTCGGAAAGCGCTGATGTAGCAAAAGTTAATCTTATGAAGAGATTCAAGCTTTCAGAAATTCAAGCAACGGCAATCCTTGATATGCAATTGCGCCGTTTGGCCGCTCTTGAACGCGAAAAAATTCAGGATGAATGGAACATGGTAAAGGAAACAATTGATTATCTGGTAAGCCTGCTTGCCGATCCCAAAAAAATGCTTGACGTGGTTTCCGGTGAGCTCAAAAAAATCAAGGAAAAATATGAGGATTCAAGAAGGACAAGAGTTTATAAATCAAAGGTAGACGAATTCTCAGAAGAAGATCTTATTCAAAATGAACCTACGGTGATTACCATAACCAAAACAGGTTATATTAAAAGACAAGGCATGACTTCTTTCAAGACTCAGGCAAGAGGGGGTAAGGGAATCCGGGGCATGACAACAAAAGAAGAGGATGTTATAGATCAGATATTATATGCTGAGACCCATGACTTTATTTTATTTTTCACAAATCTTGGAAAAGTTTACCAAACAAGGGTGTTTGAGATGGCTGAGGTAAGTCGAGTGTCAAAAGGTACCGCAATAGTAAACCTTATAGATATAACTCAAGGCGAAACAATTCAGTCAATTTTGACCTACAGCTCTAAAAAAAAGGCAGATTTCAAACATATTGTAATGGCAACGGAAAAAGGAGTAGTGAAAAAAACAGCACTCTCGGAATTCACAAATATCAGACGGGGGGGAATAATTGCGATAAAACTTGAAGAGAAAGACAGCCTCCAGTGGGTGAATTTTTCAAGCGGAAAAGATGACCTTGTTTTAATTACAAAAAAAGGGAAAATTATAAGCTTTCTTGAAGAGCAGGTAAGATCAACTGGGCGCTCCAGCCAGGGGGTTAGGGGAATAAAATTAATTGGAGACGATAAGCTGATTGGAATGGATGTTGTCTCAGGTGGAGATAAAACCGCGACTCTTTTAATTGTTGCTCAAAACGGCCTCGGAAAAAGAACAAGAGTTTCAGAAGTTCGCAATCAAAGGCGAGGAGGACAGGGAGTACGCGTTGCGAATATAAATAACAAAACAGGAGATATTGTTTCTGCGGGAGTTTTGGATAGCGACGCAACAGAAGTTATAATTACATCTCTGAAAGGACAAGTTGTTAAGATTCCCCTTGCCTCAACGCCATTATTGTCCCGCAACGCCCAAGGCGTAATCTTAATGCGTTTCTCTGACAAGGCCGACAAAGTCGCCAGCGCCACCACAATATCTCCGTAGTATTCGTCTGATTGTTGATCTTTCTTAAAAAAGCTTATATTATAAGCGGGAATAATTATAGGAGGAGAAGAAAAATATAGGCCTGGCTTAGAGCGTCTTGCTTATAGTAACCTCGAAAGACTTCGAAAAAATCCGTATCCCGGAAGAGGCATTGTGATAGGAGAAAACGCAGGAGGAGACATAGTCCATGTTTATTGGATAATGGGGAGAAGCGCAAATTCCAGAAATAGAATTCTGGTTCAGGAAGGAAGCAACCTTCGAACTAACCTATTTGACAAGGCAAACGCCGGAGATACCAGTTTAATTATCTATAATGCGATGAGGGTTGAAAATAACGTTCATATTGTTTCGAATGGAGATCAAACAGATACAATTGCAGAATTTGTAAGGGACAATCCGCTCGAGGGATTCGATCAGGCTTTACTTACAAGAACTTATGAGCCGGATGACCCGAATTTTACTCCTAGGATTTCTGGGGAATCATGGGTATTTTTGACATCGGATAAAAAAGGGTTGCTTACTCAGGGATTAGATGAGTTATCTATAATTCAAAGAGGAAGAGACGGCAATCCTGTTCATCGCTTTTTTCGATTACAAAGAACGCCAGGAATAGGACATTGTATTCATACGTATAGTGGAGCCGAAACTCCTTTGCCGCCATTTCTAGGTAAACCTTATCCTGTCCCTATTGGAGAAACAATCGACCAAACAGCAGATATATTCTGGAGCACTTTGAATGATGAAAATAAAGTAGCAATGGTAGTGAAAACGATTGATGCAAAAACGGGGGAAGTAAATTACGCAATCAGGAATAAATTATTCCCTTCTGCCACGGTCTCCCCATAAGGCAGTAAATAGTAAATAGATACTAGCTACTGGTAAAACGGTTCTATTGTCGTCGGGTGCAATCGAGAAACACCCCGAAGGTGTTTTCCGTTGATACCTGGGTTTCACTAGATCAACTCGGGGAAAGCTCGAACAATGATATAATTAATTTCTATGAGAATTGATGGGGGGGGGATTGCGCAAGCGATTCGAGAAGATTTAGAAACTCAAATCGCAGAACTTGCTAAGAAGAAAATAGTGCCTAAAATTGCCATTATTACTCTTGGACCGGAAGCTTCTTGGGAAACTTATGTTCGGCAAAAAATAAAAGTAGCGAGCGAACTTGGAATAAAAGCTATTTTGATAAATCTGGAAAATGCAAATGATGAGAATCTTATTCAAACAGTTCGCCAAATAGATTCTGACTTTAACTATCATGGCATTATTATCCAAAGACCGATTCCTTCGAATTTTAATCGAGAGCAAGTTGTAAATTCGATTTCACCCGAAAAAGACATAGATGGATTTCGCATCGATTCTGATTTTGAAGTACCCGCTTGGCTTGCGGTTAAACATTTGGTTACCGAATCTTTAAAAGAATTAAAAATTAAAAAAAGCTGGAAAAAATTGAATTTTGCCGTAATCGGGAAAGGTGAAACTGCAGGTGAACCAATTATTAGAGGATTAAAAAAACTCGGAGTCGAACCAGAAATTATAGACAGCAAAACACTAAATCGTGATGAAATTTTAAAAAATGCCGATGTTGTAATTTCAACTGTAGGCCGAAAAATTGTGAAACCAAATCAACTCAAAAAAGGAACAATTTTAATTGGTGTTGGAATTCATTCTGAAGGAGGAAAAGCCCGAGGGGATTATGATGAAAACGAGATTGAACCGGTTGCTGCCGCATACACACCAACTCCGGGCGGAGTAGGCCCCCTCAACCTTGCTTACCTATATAAAAACCTAATTCAAGCAGCAAAAACCCAAGATATGGTTGACAAGTAAATCTAATAATTATAAAATTCTCCCTTAATAACATGGCAAATCCTCGCGAATCAGGAAGAAATGCACCGCAACAGTTAGGAACAACCCCCAAACCACTAATTGAGATTGTGGTAGATCCGGAAAAAGATCAAGCTTGTGCGCTTGAAGGTGTAGGTGGCCGTCCCCAATCTTGTTCCATCAACCCTTTGCGTGGACGCGAATTTGACCAGAGAACATGTGTGGAATGTGTAACAGACCCAACAGTTTGGGAGAGACGCCGCAAAAAAGCAAGACAAATTGAAAACCCGGGAATCTCTTGACAAATAAAACGCTTTCTGAAACAATTTAATTGTAAATTAAAGTTCTAAAATAATAAATAATCAGTAGTAAATTTTATATAAGAACATGCCCGTCAGAAGAAAAACAAACAAAAGAAGAGTCAGATCTCTTGCCCATAGCAAAAATCTATGGCTTTTCATCGCGATAATGGCAATTGTCGCACTAGTTGCCTATATTATGACACTGCAGGCAATTAACGCCAAGTTCTCAAGACAAATTGAGGCAGGCAATTATCAAACACTTCAAGAGGCACAATAATCCGCGTGCCTTTGCTTGACTGATTTTTTCAAAAATGTAAAATTAGAAGTCTCTCATGAAACACCGGATATTCATTATTCTAATTTTTATTGCTTTTATCTCAATCTTCACCTTCATAGCCTTAAATAATATAAGTAAAAATACGAATCTTAAGAAATTGGGGGAAGCCATAATCCCTGAAAAAGAAGAAAAAAATCCCCTGATGATTGACGAGATGCGGGCAAAATCCTACGCGGGAAGTGATTTAACAATAGAGCAGGAGCTGGGGCTTTCAAGCAATTACAAAAAATATATTGCGTCATACAAATCGGATGGGCTCAAGATATATGGGCTTTTAACTGTGCCTCAAGAAGCAAAGCCTGGAAAGGGGTATCCTGCAATTATTTTTAATCACGGATACATTCCTCCCGAACAATATAAAACTATTGAAAAGTATGCCGATTATGTAGATGGGTTTGCAAGTAATGGTTATGTTGTTTTTAAACCTGACTACCGAGGACATGGTGATTCAGAGGGAAAGCTGTTGACCCTAATAAGATAGGGATGTGGGGACATTCTCTCGGAGGTCATCTGACTTTAAGAGCTATGGTGATTTCAAAAGATATTAGGGCAGGGGTTATCTGGGGCGGAGTAGTAGGCACTTATCAAGAGATATTTAATGAATGGTGGAGTAAAAGAGTGGGGCCGACATTCACCCCGTCCCAGAGAGAAAGACAAGCCAACAGACCAACAAGACAAAGCTTTATAGAAAAATTTGGTGAGCCCGCTGATTCAAACGAATTCTGGAAATCTATATCTCCCAACTTTTATCTAGAAAGTATTTCAGGACCAGTGCAATTGCATCATGGGACAAGCGATGAAACTGTGCCGTATGTTTTGTCAGAAAAACTTTATAATCGCCTAAAAGCTATTGATAAAGAAGTCGAATATTACACTTATGAGGGGGCAGACCATAATATTTCCTCCCCCGCGTTTGAACTTGCTATCGAGCGCTCAATAGAATTCTTTGACAAATATTTAAAATGATGGCGCTTTTGGCCCTGGTTCTTGGTAAAATAAAATAGAGGAATTTCTAGGTGTGTCCGCACAATCCACACCAGGTGTGTCTTCAAATATCCAATTTCCAATGAATTTATTTGGTATTTGAAATTTGAAATTAGAAATTTGCAATTTATTGGCGGCGGTTGCCCTGGTGAGAGATAAAGAAAAGGTGGGAAGCTAGACAACCCTCCGGGTTGATTAGGTTGAAACCTATTCTTACCTTCTATTTCCTTGGTGAAACTTCTTGTGAATTTCTCGAAGTTGAGGATTAGTAACGTGAGTATAAATTTGTGTCGTAGAAATGTTTTTGTGCCCGAGCATCTCCTGAACAGACCGAATGTCTGCGCCGTTTGATAAAAGATCAGTGGCAAAAGAATGTCTCAGGGTGTGTGGGGTGGCCTTAACAGGAATTTGCGAGAGTCGAACATATTTGTCGACAATTCGTTCGATCGACCGGGCGGTAAGCCTCATTTTTTCCCCATCATTTTCAAAGCTTTTTTCTTTTGAATAGCGAATGAAAGCGGGCTTCCATGGATCTTCGCGTTTTTCGAAATACTGGCCGAGCCAATGTGCTGCGGAGTCGGACAAAAAAACAACTCTGGCCCTGCCGCCTTTCCCTATAATTCCAAATTCGCGCGTGTCGAAATTTATATTGTCGCGATTAAGCTTTGTAAGTTCGGATACACGAAGGCCGGTAGAAAAAAGAAGCTCAAGAATTGAACGGTCACGAAGCCCTTTCTCATTATTGTTCGATATATCAACCGAGTTAAACAAATCCTCAAGGTGATTTTTTTCAAGGAATTTTAACGATTTGCTCTCAGATTTCGGCAAATCAATTTTCTCGGGACTTAAAGTTTCATGATCATTTCTTATAAGAAATCGCAAGAAAGAGCGGAGCGCAATAACATAATAAGATTGGGTCACCCGCTTTAAAGTCATTCCCTTTTCATCGGCGTAATTTGAAAGGAATAAGCGGTATTTTCGAACAACATTTATATTAATATCTTTAATTCCTTTTCCGGAATAATTTTTTTCAAACCAATCACTGAATCTGGCTAAATATAATCGGTAATTTCGAATCGTTAATTTGGAAGAATTCTTTTCGATCTCGAGATACTCGAGAAATTCTTGGATGTATCGATCAATTTCCGAAAATTTTTTCTCTTCCATATGTTTTAAACACTAACAAGGTACGCATAAACGCAGCCAAACACGTTTTGCGACATAGATAAGCTTCCTTGATTTATGTTGTAAAACGGGTGTGACAGGAAAAGTACCGCCTTAATATTAAACGACATAAATCGTGCGGTTGTCAAGATTGCGATATTGTTATAATAAAATTATGTCTTATTCAGAAAAATATAAGGATTGCCTCGAATACATAGATAGTTTTTGGGATAGGGTGATTGTAAAACCCCGAAAAAGAGATCTCCTAATGAATCTCATACTTAATAAAGCGCAAAAAAAGATGCACAAAAATATTATTAATATTCCGCACCCGTTCATTGTCCCTAACGATAAAAAATTTACTCATGTTTTTTATTGGGACACCTTTTTTATTTTCAGGGGGCTTATTAGAACAAAACGAGAATGGCTTCTTAAGGCAATGGTGGACAATTTTGTTTATCTTTATGATAAATACGGAATAATTCCCAATTTTAATTCGCCTGCATCAACCGGACGCTCCCAACCGCCATTTTTTAGTTCTATGATTCTGGATACCTATAACGGCCCTTATTTTAAGTATCTCTCTTTAAATCGCTTGGCAAGACCCTTTTTTGACCTGGATACGCATAAAAGTTGGCTAAGGAAAGCGGTGGAAGTTGCAAAAAGAGAATACTGGAATGTCTGGACGGATCCTGAAGGATATTATAATCATAGAGTTAAGGGCTTTGAGTTAAAAAGGTACGGCGACAGAGATATAGGATACGCACATTCTTCAGAAGTTGAATCGGGATGGGATTTTACCTCAAGATTTTACAACCGCTGCAGTGAATTTCTGCCAATTGACCTAAGTGTTTATTTGTTTAAATATGAGCGTGATTTTGCCAAAATCGCAAATCACCTCGGGGATATTGAAGAGGAAAACTTCTGGAAGCAAAGGGCTTTGAATCGAAAAAAACAAATTAATAAATACATGTGGAATGAGAAAAAAGGCTTCTTTTTTGATTATGGATATAAACACAAAAGGCAAAGCGCATTTCTCTCTCTTGCGGGATTTACGCCTCTATGGGCAGGACTTGCAACTCAAGCTCAGGCGGCGAAAATAGTGAAAAAACTTCCGGTATTTGAAACCGAGCACGGTTTGGTAATAACTGCGAAGAAATCGCTTGCCCCAAAAATAAGCCTTTCAAAAATTCCGATGAGGTACAGACCGGCAATTGAAAAGATATTAAAACCAAAGCAATGGGATTATCCCAATATTTGGCCTCCGCTTGAATATCTCACGGTTGTGGGTCTTTTAAAATATAGATATGTCGAGGACGCGGTTCGGATCATGAAAAAATCCCTTGAAACACAAGCAGGAATTTTCAGAAAGTATGGAACTTTTTTTGAAAAAATTGACGGGGCCAGAGGTGACAAGGCAGGCAACTTTCATTATGAAACCCAATCCGGTTTTGGCTGGACAAATGCTATTTTTTATAGATATGTCATGATCCTGGATTCAATTGAATCGGGACAAAACTTATATGCTGAAAAACCAAAAAATCCTCCATTTAAACTTGTAATTCCCCATTAAAAATCCTTTAAAATCCTTGACAATTAATCTCTTTGGATGACATAATCTGATCATGAGCGATAATATTTCTCCGGAAGAACCCAGACCCGAACCCCCTAAACATGCAAGGAGAGGGTTGACTAGGCGTGCATTTTTAGGAGGACTAGCAGCTTCCGGTATCCTTGCTGGTGGGCTGGGTCTTCGTGACCTACAAAAGATTCTTGAGGATTCCCCTGGTGGAGGGATTTTCGGAAAATTTCTTAGTCGTAAAGAGGATGGAACACCTACTATAAGTGCTATTCCTGAAGTTGTTAAGGTAGAATATCAAGCCCTTAGCGATTCAACCAGCCGCTATTGGAATGGGGACAACATTATTATTCGCCGCAAACCGGAAGATAACCCAAAAGGCGGCAGTCCCATGCTACCGGGAGATATAAAGACAGAATATGCAATTCGGATTGCCGGTGGCACATTTAATGGAAACCCGGACAATTCAAGGTTTAAAATCATGCACAAAGGGAGGGAATATACTATTGGTGAATGGTTTGCCCTTTCAAACGAACAAGGGAATCTAGTTAATCCAAATGGCCAGCTATTGCTGAAAGATGAAAAGCCGTTCTATGCCGCCGCAAATTTTCTCACCGTACAAGAAGAACCCACGCAAGCAACTCAAATCAAGTAGATTTCATTTCTTTTTTAAGACTTTTGGAGTCGCATCAAATTCCGCCGGGGGGAATTGGGGCTTGAAAAGACAAGGCATTTTGGTGTATAAAATGGAAAATGAAAAAGCTCAATAATTTTGTAACCGGGATTGCCGTGACCTTAATAGTTTTGGGGATTATAGGGAGCGCTTATTATTTTGGCAAAAGCCAAGTCCAAAAGGGATCAGATCAAGTACCAATTCCTTCTCCAACCACCACTCAGGAACAAGTTAACTCAACGCCCGCTCCCACGCAAGAACAAACCGGAGATTTTGTTAATCCCAGTGCAACTATAGAAAACATCAAGGCATCTGTGGAGTCAAAAAATTACGCGGCTCTTGAGGGATATATGACAGACAAAGTTTCTGTAATTCTTTACGCAACGGAATGCTGCGGGCTTATTTTGCGACAAGAAGCAATTTCCCAAATGGCTTATCTTAATAACGGGAAAGCTCCCTGGGATTTTTCATATCCAAATCCAATTCAGACAAAACTGGAGATTGCAGACCCCGCGAATTTTAAAGGGAATGTAATTGGTACCGCTTCAAACGGAACAACAGTTTCTTTTCATTTAAATGACAAATTTCTCATTGACCGTGTCTTCATGGTGATTGACTACAAGCTTATTGCCCCTTAAGTCTGTCTTATTTTCCGAATTCCCGTTCAATCGCCACACAAACCCTCCAGAATGCGTTTTAAGGGGCTTTTATCACCTAGGGCGTCTCACATAGTTAGCATTTGACCCCGATTTAATCGGGTTGACAATTAACATGTGACAAAAAAAGAAATTTAAGAAAATAATAAATAATCAACAATAAATAATAAATAGCCTATAGTAGAGTAGGGGCAATAAAAATTGCCGAGGGAGCATAAATAGGGAATTTAATCGGGAGAAGAAAAGGAAGACGATAATCTTTTCCAATTTCTTTTATTTTTAGAGCAAAATCCGGCAAATAAGGTGCACGCTCGAATCCCTCTTCCATGTCGTAAAAGTATTATTGTACGACATAAGTCATATTACCCTCTACCAACTTACTAGAGCAGTAATAAGCTTATAGACACTTAATAAAAAGCAATGAGGATTTCAGTGTCAGTGCAGTTCAACGGGTCTTCCCTAGAGAGACAGAATTAGCAGTCTCCATGTCGGATTGTAAGAAACTGGTGAGATATAAAATAGTGATGCAATTTAGATTGTTAATTCAATCCAAATTGATATTTTTAGTCTCAACTTTTATGATATTTATCATTATTTTTTCCCTCTCCTTTCGGAGCGGTGGATCAACTCCGTTGACAAATCCCTGTTCGTGTTTTTTTCACTTCGCTCGCAAGCTCGCTCAGTGCAAGCGTACGGAACATATGAGAGGGTCTCTCACACCAGGTGTGCACGCGCAAACCACACCTGGTGTGGATTGAGGCGACACACCTGGGCGACGAAGCGTGAAAAGTCTGCTCTTCTCCGGGGGTCGGAAATCGAAGCTAAATTGAGGCTTGTGAAAAGTAATATGCTTTTAGCATAAACACGAAAAAAATTATCCACATTTTAATTTTATGAAATTGAAATATTATATTATAGGACTATAGCTATATCAAACCCCATCACTAATTTTAACTGTATTTTCAATCCAAACCGCTATTTTTAGCCTCCACTCCCCCACCCCAACCCTTTACAACAAATTGCAAACTTGATCCAGACTTAGAATTCAAGTATAATTTCAACACTAATATAATAAGTGCTATATATGTCCCCCGAAAATAAACGATATTATCCAACAGGATTAGATTATTGGGCTGCCTCTGCTCTAATAAAAGTATCCCAGAAAGAAGCTTTTTTTACACCTCATGGCAATCTTTTATGGCTGGGGTGCCTCTCTGAAATGAAAAGATTTTCCGCGATTCCTGATATGATCCATAGAACCGATCTATGGATCCATGCAAGAAGAACCGCGTATCTTGGGACATTACTCGGAACAATAATTGCGCGCGGGGAGAATCCGGATATCGACACAGACAAAATTTTTCGCATGGGTTATCACCACGACGATCCAGAGATTATAACCGGAGACCTCCCCTTGCCTCTTAAGCAAGCTCTGTCGGAAGAGGAAAAGTTGGTGTTGAAAGAAGATGAAACTCGCGCTATAAAAACTCTGGCTCTACTTTTTGGTAAAAACAGGCCAGAAGGATATCTATCAGATCATCATGAAATGACCGCCAAGGAAAGTCCAGAAGCCCAAATTTTGGATATTGCGGATAAACTGGACGGGGTTGGGGAGACTCTTCATGAAATACGCTGCGGGAACCCTACATTTATAAAAGTCTTAAGAAACTATAAAAGACTATTTGATGAATTCGAAAAAAAATACGATTTGTGGAATCGTTTAAAAGAGCACCCATTGTTAAAGATGAGTAAATTTCCGACTCCCAATCAAGCGAATTCCATACCTAAAATAAACTCGGAGGATCTGAAGGAGAAAGATAGGGCGTGGGAGAAGCTTTTGGAAGGAACTATGCCTCAGTTCTATAGAACATGGCTAGGGTTAAATATGGTAATCTTCCATACGAGAACAGAAAAGTTTCTTCTTCCGGGATGGTATTTAGAGCTTTGGAATTATTGGGGACCCCCGCGAGAAACCACAACTGCATCCGGGATATATATTCCCTAATATTTTCACTCCCCTGCTCTAGAACTTTGTTCTAGAAATTTCTAATTTCTAATGTCAAATTTCTAATTTCAAATTATTTGATATTGGATATTTGAAATTGGTAGTATTTGAAATTCGCGAAGCGGCTTACAGGCCCCAATTGGAAAAGAAAACCAATATAAGTATAGCTAAGAAGCCTACCCAGACATACTCCCATAAGACTCCCCGAAACAATCTCTTTTCAAGCCAAGCATGAGTAAGCCCTGAGTATGCATAAAATATACCTGTTAGGAATATCGAATATATTGAAGCATTTATCGGCCACATGTTCAGGATCAGGGAAAGTTCGGCAAGGCATAAAGAAATAAGGCCGGAAAAAAAGAAAATCTCCCGGATAGATTCAGAAGATAAACTGTAAAACCAAAGTGACTGAAAGTTGAGTAAAAATGCTATTGTAAATACAAGAATTGGTGAGATATAAATTGGCAATCTTAAAGAAAAAACGATATTTGTTAATAGGAATAAAACAATAATAGTTAAAACAAAAGAGACGATTCTGGCGGAACGCAGAAGATTAATGGTTCTAATTGCCGAAACCGCAAGAATATTTTGAGTTAAAAATAACGAATAGACACCAAAAGCATATAGTGAAGTTAAGGCAATTTTCGTTAGGAATCTGGCCGGGATCAATGGATAGAAAAGCGAGAAAGAGAGCGTAAACAAAAAGGGAAGTATAAATATTGGATAAAAAAATGTATCTTTAATATCTTCTTTTAGCGCGAGGAAAAGAAATATTACGGTTAAAATGCTCAGAATCAAAGCAACAAAAATGACAGCGACTCCTGATAGGAATTCTGAAAGAAAAATTCCCGCTGAGAGCAAAGTTACTCCCAAAACAAACTTCTGTCTTTTTGAAAGATCTAGTTTAAAAATTCCGGAAGGAACCATAAGGAAGTAAAATATACTCTATCCTATTGCTTAAGATATTGCAATAATTAAGCCTACTAATTTAAGGCAACACCTTTAATCAAGGGTTAGATTAGCTTATGAAATTGTCGGGAATCTCCAGATTTGAATAAACTTTTTGTACATCATCAAGAGCTTCAATCTTTTCGATAAGCGAGAGGACTTTATCTGCGGTTTCTCTATGATCAACAAGTAATGTCGTCACGGGTTTTTTAATCAACTCCGCATCCGTGACGGATAAACCCTGCTCAAGCACTGCATCCTTGACCCTTTTTAATTGTTGCGAATCCGTATAAAACAAGACCTGGCTTCCTGCTTCTTCAATATCCTCTACTCCGGCGCCAACCGCCAGATTAAAAATATCATCAAGAGACATATTGTTTTTATTAATTGTAATAAGTCCTTTTTGAGCGAACTGGTATGAAACTGCCCCGGGCGTTCCGAGACTTCCCCCACCCTTCTCGAGTATATTCTTAATTTCAGATATCGTTCTGTTTTTGTTGTCTGTTACAGCTTCAATAATAAGAGCAACACCGCCGGGAGCAAACCCTTCGTATAAAACTTCATCCATTTGACCTGCCGCGGCAATCCCTGCGCGCGCGATTGCCCGCTCAATATTTTCTTTTGGCATATTTGCGCTCCTTGCGCGGTCAATTGCAAGTCTCAGTTTAAAATTACTCTCCGGATCACTAATCCCTCCACTCTGCTTTACCGCAATCGTAATTGCATTTGAGAGCTTGGTAAATATCTGGCCGCGCGCGGCATCGGCCGCTCCTTTTTGTCTTTTAATTGTTGACCACTTGCTGTGCCCTGACATATTCCTCTTTGCTCAAGTTAAAATTTTAACCTGCCTGCCGGCAGGCAGGAGTTAAAAGTTGCAGTTGAGAGTTTGAATTTTTTGAATTTTGAACTGTTTTATTATACCTTTCTTTCTTGACAATTCCAATGAATTCCGATAAGATAAATCCCACGCAAATGCTATAAAGATGACTACGCATCCCCCATCACGCGACATTGCTATTCACTACGCTCTTGAAAACAAATGGAAGGAGGCCCATGGAGAAAATCTTAGGCTTCTGGAGATTGATCCTCAAGACATTGATACCCTTAATCGACTTGCGTATGCGCTGGTGAGGCTTAGCAAATTCAGAAAGGCAAAGGAATATTACCAACAGGTCATAAAAAAGGATAAAACCAATCCTATTGCCTTAAAAAATTTAAAAAGACTTGATACAATTTCAAGGTCGGGAAAAAATCTTCTGCAAAATCAATCCGATGGTATGCGTTTGCAAGATGTATTCATTGAAGAAGCAGGAAAAACAAAAACAATTGACCTTAAAAATGTTGCCGATAAAAAAACTTTATCTTTACTTCAGCCGGGAAACACTGTTGTGCTTGTGGTAAAAAGGTCAAAAGTCTTTGTTCAAATGACAAACAAAACATACCTGGGCATGCTTCCCGACAATGTAGGGATGAGAATGATCCCTTTAATTAATGGGGGAAATGAATATTCCGCATGTATCAAGGCGTTTGGAGACAAATTCGTCACAGTATTTATTAAGGAAACAAAAAAAATGGCGAAGTTTAAAAATCAACCTTCATTCATGAATGTTCCGGTCAATATTCTCTCTGAAAAATAATTAATTTATTTTTTAAATAGAATTTTTTCTCGCAACAAGTCTTTTTTTGCCTTTTTGATTTCTTTCGGCCTCGATAATTCTCTCTTTAAAGAAAAAAATGCCCACAGGAAAGAAATAATAAACAATACTAAAATATATACCCAAAACATAATTAAATTATACAATTTTAAAAAGATTTGACACTTTTCAAAATGTCTTTCGCTAAAATGACAGTTATGTCTGCCGTGCCCGTTTCATTAATCTCGCGCGTTTCTATATTAAATGCGCTCTTGAGTCTTGGAACCGAAACATTTCTTGAGCGAACTTGATCAATAATTATTGACTCCTTATCATCGCCGGTTTCAACCGAAATCACATTAAAGCCCACGCTTTTTAAAATATCCGAAACTCTTGCTCCCACCCCATCAATTCCTGTTGAATTTATAACTTCAGCGCTGATTTTTTCATTAAAAATATCATTGTCCTGAAATAAATTTCCAAAATCTTTTAATTGGTTATTCTCTTTGAAATTGCTTTTTATGTCTTTTATTTCCTGAACAACCCTATCGTTTCCTGGAACAAACACCGAGTATAAATAAATTTTCAGAAGATCAAATTGATTGATATTTTTGTTTTCAAAACTATCAGTTGAAATGATTATCCGTACCGCTTTTTTAATAGGGAAAAAATTTTTTTCAAGACCCGCGAACTCTGAAGGATTTTTCGCGATTATCAACCCATCAACAGGAACACCAAGTAACAAGCTCAGATAAAGATTGGAGCTGCCTAAAAACAAGTTTCTTTTTCCGGGGAACTTGAAAATCCCAAGCTTTTTGTCTTTCGTATCTAAATGCACCAAATATGCGTCTTTGTCCAGAAATAGAACATTAAATGTACGGTACTTAAATGAGTTGTTGGCAATGGCGAGAAAAATTTTGTAAGAAACTGAAATTAAAGCCGCCGTCAAAACAATTATCAGAAAAAACTTAATGTAGATAATACTCTCGGTTTTTTCTTTTTGCATGGAATCAGAGAAGATGTTGGCGTCTCAATCGTTTAACAAGTAAGTCAATGTCCTCTTTCTTAATATTGAAAAGGTCTAAGACCTCACTTCCAATACGAAGTCCCGCTTCCATTTCAGGCATAATAATTATATTAACGCCCATATTAACAAGATCATATCTATCTTCCTCCATGTGCGATCTGCACAAAATAATAATTTTGGGGTTTAATTTCAGAGCAGCATCTATAATTCTTTTTTGCGAAAATGTGTCCGGAACCGCAATGACAAGCGCTTTTGCTGTTTCAATAAATGCCGCTTTTAATATATCCACATCCGTAGGATCACCATAAATTGCGTATCTTGAGAGAGTTAAGAGTTCGTTAATAACTTTTCTGTTAAAATCAACAATCACATAAGGGATATGGGCAAATTCAAGCATGGAACGAGTTTCCCGGCCTACTCTTCCATGACCGCAAACAATAACATGATTCTCAAATTTCTGCTCAATTCTAAATGCGATCTCTGTTTCTTTAGGCAGAACCCGCTTAAGAAGACCCAGTCTCGCAACCCTTTCAGCAAAACTTCTTACATACCTTAATACAAAAGGAATAAACAAAAGACTGAGGATGAAGGTTGAAAGGATTAAATTGTATTCGTCCTTGCCAATTAAAACCGATACAAAAGCAATCTGCGCGATAACAACCGAGAACTCCCCGATGTTCGCAAGATAAGACGAGATAAAAACGCTTGAAGAAGGGGAATATTTAAATACTCTCAAGAGTATGTAGGAAACCAAAAACTTTAGTATTACGACAGTCACCGATAGGCCAAAAATCAAGGGCAGGTTTTGAATAAGAAAATCAATATTGATAAGCATACCTGTTAGTACAAAAAACAACACTAAGAAAAGATCCCGAAATGGGCGTAACTCTGTTAAGGGGGTTAAGTTTTTTCCTTGTTCCGAGATTAAAACTCCGGCGAGAAAAGCGGCGATAGTTTCCGGAAGACCAACAGATGTGAAAAGCAAGATTGATAAGGCAGCGGTAAAGATGGTCGCCAAAATAGTGAGCTCATGGGAGGGGTAACGGAATAAAATATTCATTAACCTTGAAAGAAGAAACCGGCTAATAAGAAGAACGGCAGAAAAAATTACTAAAGGTTTTACGGCGGCAAATAAAAAATTGGCTACAGACACTCCCGAAATTGCTGTTTCTGAAAATAAGACAGGAAGAAAGAAGATCAGTGGAACAACAAGAATATCCTGAATTAGGAGAAATACAAAAACATTGTTTCCCGGAAAATCCGAAATCAAACCTTTTTCCTCCAAAACCTTGACTATTACCGCAGTTGATGAGAAAGAGAAAAGTATTGAGAGCAGGATTGAAAACCTTAGCTCCAAACCAAACATTAATAGCAATGGCAAGGCAATCGCGGAGAGTATTAATATTTGTAGAATCCCTATTAGGAAAATTCTTTTATTGAGTTTTTTTAAGGTATCGAGGGAGATTTCAAAACCTAAAGTAAAAAGGAAAAGAGATATCCCAATTTGGGAAAGCGCCAGTAACGAGTCATAAGAGTCAAAAAAATCTTTGCCGATTGCACCAAAAATTATTCCGCTTACAATATAGCCCAAGACCGGGGGAAGTTTTAGGGAGCGAGCGATAAATCCGCCCAGAAATGCAGCAATTACTATCAAAATCAATTCCGATAAAAATCCCGAATACATAACCTAAATTTAATATTAGTATATCAGCAAGCTTTTTTCGAATCAAAAATCTTTTTGGATTCAGCTTCTGCGTATTCAACATCAAAATCTACTTGTCCATCTTCTACTCTTGCGTTAATGTGTCTTATGCTAGTGCGTGCGCTTGACGCGATAACTTTCGCGCCCAGTGCTTCCGAAAGTTCTTGCCCAATCCCACCAGGAGCTCCTGTCCAGCAAGACGCAAGAATAATCGTAGGGTTTTGCTCAAAGAATTCACTTGCCTTCCTAACACCTCTACCTAGTAGATCCTGGCTATATAAAACATATCTTTCATCTGTCCCGCCAAATTGGATCAGATCCTCTCTGCCATGCCCACCAATTATTGCGAATGAAATTTTGTGTTTGGGGGAGTAGCGCTTCACAAGTTTCATAAGGGCGCGTGCTACTTCATACTTACTTTCTGCCTCTATAACCCTAATCGCAAATCTTCCGTTCAGTTGTTTTAGTAACTTTTCAAATATGGCACGATCATGATAAAACGCGCCATTATGATCATTTCGCGGATAAAGCACTATTCCATAAGGAAGATCAGTACTGCCTACTTCATCGTATTGTCTAATCAAAAGTTCGGGCGGATACTTCGCAAAGGTTTTAATACCAAACTCGTCTGTTAAAAATTTTGTAATTCCTGGTCTTTCTTTTTCAAGCAAATCTATCGCTTCCAGGTTTCTTTTTACTGCTTCACCTATGGAAACTTCATCTACTACTGATGTGGGGTATGGCGACTTACCCCAGGCAAGAAGCATGTCACGACCTTCAGAACCATAGCTCTCAAGAATTGCCCCTAAAAACTCTTCTGTTTTTGCTCGGGTTACTTCACTATCCATTAATCTTGGGAGAAATTTTGGACGATAGTGTGTACTAAAGCCACCTTTATTCCAAATCTCTGCCACGAGAGTAAATATCCTCTGTGACTGCTCAGGAGTTCGATGTTCCATAAGGCCTTCTAAGTAATAGTCAAAACTCTCAGGACGAGAAGTCTCATTCAACTTTAATTCACTCGTAATGCCCGCCTCAATCACATCTGAGTGTCTCATTGCTATATCTACATCTTCCTGTGTACGCCATATTGGACATAGAGTATCAAGACATATAAGACTTCGCACAAGATTATCCTTACTAATTCTTCTCTCTATCAAGGAAGCATTCGCGTTTATAAGTGATCGGGCTAATTTATGGGTCTTAAAATCATCCAAAAACCTAATCTGGGTTAATAGATCATCAAAATGGTGATCTGAGGTTGAAAGGGCTGAGGAGATTGCGGGAGAAAATTCCAAAATATTATTAGCATAGAACCACAGTTCTTCTTTTGATAAGTCATTCATAGTCTCCCCTAGTCTTTTTAGTGTGTCCAAAAGCTCCGAATATTTTTGCTCCTCAAGCGGTGGGGTAATCTCGGGAGGTTTTGGGGGCACGATTAAAGACCGAGGGGGTGATTTTTCCAGAGTTTCTGCTAATGCTTGATCAGCCATACTACTTAATATTTTAAGTATAGCATACTCCATTTTTTCCACCCGATTACACCTTCGGGGTGTCTTTCGATTGCACTTTTTCAAATCCTGCGCCTACTATATTCATTAGAGGGATAATCGAAACTTTATTTAGCCGAGCTTTCGATTTAAGATACTTTTTCAAAGCTTTCCCTCGAGCTTTATAACCCTGAACAGCATCCTTGTGGATTTTTTGTTTGAGCAACTTTTCTGTGGTTAATCCAATGGTTACTTTTTCGGAAGTCCGGCAGGCCTCGTTAATAAAGCGTTTGTGTCCGGCGTGCAGATAATCGAAGGTGCCGCCCAAAATTGCGTGCCTGTATTTAAATTTCATGAGGTGAGTATAGCAGATTTACCCCCGTTAGATAGTAAATTATCTAATGGGGTTAGATACGAAGTTATCTAATGGGGCTAGTGTTTGAAAAATTCAACCTGACGGAGTCTTTTTACAGCCTCATCACGGGTTTTATACGGCCCGTCTAGATTCGCGTTAGTCGATGCTGGCCCACCCAAATTTCTTTTTGTCTTTTTAGACAAAACATAATATCCGTCTTTCTTCTTGACTATCACAAATATTGTGCCTGAATTATACCACCATTGCCAATTTTTTACGAGCAAAATAGACTTTGATATCTATTATCCTATTGCAACATGTGTTTCTTTGGGTATATATTATTCTTCTATGTTAACAAATGAAGATGTAAGAAAGATTAAGGGTCTCCTTCAGCCTCTCGAAGGTAAAATAGATAAATTGGGAGAACAAATTACTGATTTAAGATTAGAAACAAAAGCTATTCATAAAATTATAGAGACTCAGGGAGCGGAGTTTGAGAAGAGAATTGTAAACCTCGAAGATCAGGTAGGAATCAATTAGCACCTCGCCTTTATCTCAACATTAATTATTTTCATGGGTGCTGAGCATTCCGCTCATGGCCGGTTTAGTCCTTATAGCACTCAAAACTGCCGGGTTTAGATTTCACCCATTGAAGCGCTACACCTATCGATTACACCTTCGATTACACCTTCGGGGTGTCTTCCGATTGCACCTGACGATTGCCGAACTCCGAAAAGATCAAGCACACCTCGGGAAATCTAGCGTTATTGCAAATCTATTGTAGTTTTGTGAGAAATTCGGAGAGCTCTTTGGGGAAGGGGGATTCGAATTCAATCCTCTTCCCTGTTTTTGGATGAAGGAAACTGATTTTTGCGGCGTGGAGGAAGTGGCGGGGGAGAATTTCTCTGTCTCTTTTCGAAGTTTTTCTGCCGGCATATAATTCGTCCGCAAATATTGGATGGCCGATGTATTGCATATGTACTCTTATTTGATGAGTCCTGCCAGTCTCAGGATAAACCTCAACCAGACTTAAGGGTTCCGAAACTTTATCCCATACTTTATACTTTATACTTAATACTTTATACTTGCTTTTTGCTTCTTTGCCCTGTGGTAGCACGCCAAATCTCATTCTATTCCACGGTAATCTTCCAATCGGTATATTTATTTCTCCCTCCGAGGGCTTTATCTCTCCATGACAAACTGCAAAATATGTTTTTTTCACCCTACCCTCTTTAAACTGTTTTTGAAGATTAACAAAACTTTCTTCATTTTTAGCAATAATCAAAATTCCCGAAGTCTCCTTATCAAGCCTATGCACGATCCCTGCCCTATTTATGAAATTGTCCGAGGGAGAGAGGGTATCTGAAATTTTAAATTTTAAATTTGAAATTTGAAATTTCTTCTCCGCCCATTCCTGCAAGGTGACTTGATTTTTTGCGGTATCGGCCCGATTTACTATCATTCCCGCAGGTTTGTCCACCACCGCGATGCTTTCATCTTGATATATAATTTTTGGGGAAACCATAAGCTAATGCTTTTTTTGATTTATCAAAAACCAAATGCCAAATACAAAAATAAGCGGCACACTTAGAATCTGGATAAATGATAAAGATAAAAAAATACTTTGCTTTTGGGAAGTTAGTAATTGATAGATAAAAGAATCAATACTTATAAGTAACAAGAATATTAAAGCAATGCTTCCATCATGGAAAATATATTTATAATGAGACCTTAGAAAAAAATAAATGATTAATATTGAAAGCAATACTAAAAGAATTTTAATGTAAATTTCAGAATAATCCCGAAAAATGATGTTGAAAGAATAAACAGGCAAAAATGAGATAACAAAAATATCATATATTCGGGCTATGCCCTTTCTCTTTCTAAATAATAAAAAAAGCGCAATTGAGCCTCCAAGGAAAAATCCCAGAGAAGATAGACCCGGAAATTTTATTAAATGGAAAAATTTAATTGCATGGATTAATTCAAATTGAAGAGTGTTGATAATAAAAAAAAATCTTCCTAAAAAAAAGGCCAAGACAAATGAGATTAATGCAAGATCAAAAATTTGAGCAAGGGAAATATTTTGGCGCAAAAGCACAAAGTCTTGTCTTGATAAAAGATAGAGGATAAATCCGCAAATAATAATTATAAATGGAAGAAGTAATAATTCCATGCTATTTTTTCCTTGCGATCCACCAGAAAAAAGAAAATAAAAATTTTTCTCTGATTAAACCAATCGCGATAATAGCGAGTCCAATAAAAAGGAGGACTGACCCAACTCCTATGATATCGGCAATGCCTCCCGCAATCAGAATAGGAAACAATGAAAAAACTCCAATAAAAGCAAAAAGCAGTCCGTAGATTTTAGACCTGAAATCTTGTGGAATATGTTCTTGAATTGTTGCTTGGCTCGGAATAAAAATAAAAGCATTCGCGAGGCCGGCTAAAAAAGCGAGCAGAAGAACAAAGCTGAAGATATTTATATGGAAAAATTCGGGCATAAACAAATTGATAAAGTCTATTATTCCCCGAGAAAAAATTCTTGAGGTGAAGGGAAGCAAAACAAGCACCGCTCCCGACATAAAGACTCCGATCTTCATCAGATTATTCTTCTTAACCCTATGCAGCACGCTTCCTATAAGCATCGCTGATAAAAGCATTCCTACCGCAGCAGGAGCAAATAAAATTATGGATAAATCTTCCGCAGGTACCTGAAGAATGTTTCTCGCGTAGCCGGGAATTAATGTTGCAAGAATAAAAATAATAATCTGTGAAAAGATAAGCAAGAAAAAAGCGTCTCCTACTTCTTTTGTTTTTCGGATTATTGAGTAACTGTTTCTTAATTCTTCTCCAATTGATTTTTTCAGGCCGGACTCGCTTAGTTTAATTTTGGACTCTATTATTTTTTTGTCGGAAATCATAAAAGCAAAAAAAGCCGAGATAACAAAAATCGCCGAAAGGCCCAAAAAAACCCCGGGCCTCCCCAGCAAATTAACAGCCGGTCCGGCCAAGACATAGCCGATAAGAATTGAACCGAATAATCCAATGCCAAAAATTGAATTGGCAGGAACAAGTTTTTCCTTTTTGACCAGAGCCGGGATAAGGGGGGCTTCTGCCGGTACATAAAATTGAGTAATAGCCGATATAATTAACGCTACGGGGTAGATGATAAAAACCGATTTTAAATTATAAAATAGCAGAATTAAAACAATGCCTCTTATTAAATTACCGAAGATTAGAATTTTCTTTTTGTTTGAAACATCGGCTATTACTCCCCCTATAAAACTCAGGAGAATTTGAGGAATTAAAATTGAAAAAAGCAGGAACGAAACGGCCAAATTTGAGGATGTTAAATGAAAAATTAAAAAGATTAAAACTATGTTCAGCATATTGAACGCAACTTGAGAGAAAAAAACAGAGAGGGAGAAGTATAGATACGGAGGATAAGAAAGAAGACTTACTATCCCATTGGATGTAATTTTCTGAAAGATCTTATTCATCAAAGCAGGAAAATTATTAGGCTCTTTTAGTATAGTTTCCTTCCCTTGTGTCCACAACAATTTTTTCTCCAATATTTACAAAGAGGGGAACGCGGACATTCATCCCGTTTTCGAGCTGAGCGTCTTTATAAACATTTGAGGCGGAATTGCCTTTGACACCCGGAGTCGTGTCTACGACTTTAAGCGTTATTTTAGGAGGAAGGATTAAATCGAGGGCCTCATCTTGGTAAAACTCTAAGGAAACTACCTCTCCTTCCTTTAAAAATTTTTTGCCTGTTAAAGTTTTCAGAGGGACTTGCTTTTGTTCAAAAGTTACAGGATCCATAAAATAAGCGCTTTGCTCTTCTTTGTATAAAAATTGAAATTCCTTTTTCTGAAGCTCTATATCTTTAACAAAAGCTCCGTTTGTATACCCTTTCTCAGTTGTCGCGCCGCTGCGCAAATTTTTAACCTTTACTTTTATATTGGCCGAGCCCCGCCCCATTTTTATGTGCTCGAATGATAATACTTTGAAAATATTCTCTCCTTCCTCAAATGTGATACCGGCGCGCAAATCATTAACGGAAATCATATGAATTTTTCCTTTCTCCTTACTCTTATTAAGCCTGAGGACGGCACAACTTCTACACCGCGCCTCTCGATCTCGTCAAGAAAAATATTTGCGCCAATTGAGTCAGCCGCCACATGCCCAATATCCACAGTGTTCATATGTAATTTTTTAAGTTCCTGAATGGCCTCCTCCGACACATGCATTTCAACAATAGTACCAATTCCTGCTTTGGCCACTTCTAAGTAAGACTCCTTGGAAGGACTTGTTCCCCCTGTCATAAAAACTGCTACCTTCCCTGCCCTGCTTGTTTCTGAACCGGAGGCAAGAAAAGGTCCGGCTTTTCCTTTTGTAGCCTCAACAAGCTCGGGAATTTCCGAAACAAATTCTAAAACTTCTCCTGCAGTCTCAAATTCTTTATTTTTAATGTGCTTTTGCATAAAATAATTTCCGAGATTATCCCATATTGTATGGATTGCCATGAGCGGCACATCAAGAAATCTTGCAGCGTCGATGGCTTGCGAATGATTTAATGGACCAAATCTCCTTTTGACAAATGCCCTTCTTTCCTCAAGCAACGCATGTGCGACATTCACCGGAACTCCTATATTTTCATACATATCCACCTGCATTTCCATTACTTCATGAAGAGAGGCAAGTGCGTGGCCACTGGGGTGATGGGAAACTAAAAGATCGATGTTCTCCCCCTTTTGGTTTAGGCGATCCACAAGCAAAGCCTCGGCAGCCCCGGCGTCTATGCCGGCCATTAATTTTTTGACTTCCTTTCTAGGATCACCGAACAAAATTCTTGAGTCCGAATATGGATTCTTCAAAGATTCAGGATCAAAATATTTTTTCTTTTTTTCCGAAAGCTCCTTGTGTTCCTGCTTTCTTTTTTCAAGAAGCTTCTTGATCTTTGCCTCCCCTCTGGGATCAGCTTTAATCCCCATTTGGATTGCTAAATCGTAAATTTCTTGAATTGTCATAGTATGAAAGTATATAATAAATGAGCCTAAATTTCAATGCCGGCGTGGTGGAATTGGTAGACACGTAGCTCTCAAAAAGCTATGACTCGCAAGAGTCGTGTCGGTTCGACTCCGACCGCCGGCACATCCATCGCAAGAGCTGTTGACAGCTGGGAAAAATAGAAAATGGATAAATCTAAAATCTTAGATACTTTATTTTTTATATTTTTTCTCTCTATTGCTATATTGTTATATTTATATCTGGTATCAGACGGCCAAAATCCTTTTCCGATGCTGTCGGGACTTCTGAAGGCAGAAGGCGGATCATTAATTTACGCAACCATAGAAGTTATAATATTTTTGAGCTTATTAAGTTTTTATCGTAAGGGAAATATACGCGCTATCTACTTGCTGGTTTTTTTGATTGTAGTAGATTTCCTAATTCGGGTAGCATTCCTGAATGCCAATCTACAATTAACGGCATTAATTCATATTGTAAGCATAGGATTGATTTTTCTATATTATCTTAGAACAAGAAAGCGAATTTAATTTAGAAGAAATTTTTATCTTGTTTAACCACTTAAAAAGTTATAGAATATACTCCCATAATGCCAAGAAAAGTTATTGGGCTTGTGGGGCCGATTGCCTCAGGAAAGGGAATCGTTGTTGAAATCCTTAAGCAAAAAGGTTATTCCGCCTACTCTCTTTCAGACGTTCTTAAAACTGAAGTGCAAAAAAGAGGTCTTGAAGTTTCAAGAAATAATTGTCATATGATTTCGAATGAGCTTCGCGAAAAACTCGGGGCAGATATATTGGCAAAGCAAACAGCAGAGATCATTGACAAAGATAATCCTGACTTAGTGGTAATCGATGCTATAAGAAATCCCGCCGAGATAGAATTCCTTAAACAAAAATTCAATGCATATATAATAGGGGTTATCGCAAACCAAAAGAGAAGGTACGAGTTATTTGCCAAGCGAGGCCTCTACTCTTCTGAAATTCAGAACTTTGAACAATTCAAGGAATTGGATGACCGCGAAATGGCGCAAGAGGGCAAACACAAACAACAAGTACAAGCATGTCTTGAACTCTCAGATGCAATAATCGAAAACGAAGGAAGCGTTTCGGACCTCACTCGAAAAGTAGAAAACTACCTCACTTCAATAGGCCAGACTTAACTGTTTCGTAAGCATCGAATGGAACATTAGGGTTCTCCATAAATCTTCTCCCAAGTTCAAGCGCTTGTCTCTCAAGTGGATTCTCATTGTAAGTAAGACCACTCATCAACCCTCTCGCAAATGCATCGACAAATCTTTGGACTCCTAGAATATCAAACTGAGCCACATGTATGTTCTCATGAAAATGAACATTAGATGTAGATCTTCTCAGTAAAATTGTGTCTCCAAAGGTTATACCTATGAAACCGGGTAAAAGAACAGCTGCGAGATCAGGAGGAATTTCTATTTTTTCAACTTCCTTTACTCTAACCCTATCAAGAAAATTTCTGTTCCAAAATGGTTCAAGAAATTTTCTTTCCGCATCATGGAAGGGTCTTGCGTCTGGTCTATGAATCCGCCTCTGCTCTGTAACCCAACTTACGCCCCTTGAAATAAGAGACGCAATTTGCTCTTCCGAAAATATCTCCATATGAATTGGTGGACTTACCGAGAATCGAACTCGGGATTGTACAATGCGAATGTACCGGTATACCACTTACCTATAAGCCCATTATGCTAATGACCCAAGCCTGAATATTATACTAAGTCAGTGGTCAGTTGTCAGTGGTCAGTTGTCAGTGGTCAGTTGTCAAATATTAGTTCGCGGCTGGGGCTTCTTCTTGGGCACGATCTATATTAAAGAATTTGATGCGGTCTCCCCGGAAAAGAAGTTCTTTCTCACCTACCGGCCCGTTTCTATGTTTTGCCACATTAACTTTTACAATTCTCTGCGGAGTAAACTCTTCCTCTTGAGTATACAAAAATACCACAACATCGGCGTCCTGTTCTATTGCGCCTGATTCCCGAAGGTCAGCAAGCTGAGGCCTTCTCTCCCCCCTATGCTCAACAGCTCGCGACAACTGCGATACCGTCAAAACCGGAATTTTTAGTTCGCGTGCCAAATTTTTTAAATTCTGAGAAATGAAAGAAACCTCCTGAACCCTATTCTCAAACCTTCTTCCTGGATTTACCAACTGCATATAATCAACAATCAATAGCTTTAATCCATGCTCTATCTGTAGCCTTCTTGCTTTGGACCTCATCTCGGCAATTGAAATTCCAGGAGTATCATCAATGTAGATTGGTGCATCCGCCAGTTCTCCCATCGCCTCGCTCAATTTCCCAAAATCTTCCTCGGAAAGCTTTCCGGTCTTTAACTTCCATGCGTCAATATTTGCTTGACTGATTAAAAGTCTATCTACGAGTTCTTCTTTGCTCATCTCAAGAGAAAACATTCCAACGGGTATCTTGTTTTGAACGGAAACATGTTGAGCCACATTCACGACAAAAGCGGTTTTGCCTTGCCCCGGCCGAGCTGCCAAAACTATCAAGTTTGAATCCTGAAGTCCTGAAAGAAGCAAGTCAAGATCAACAAAGCCTGTTTCAATTCCTCTGTAATGCGATTGTTTCTTATGGAGCTCGTCAAGTTTGTCAAAGCTTTGAGCCAAGGTTTCTCTAATATGCAAAAATCCCTGTTTAATGTTTTCCTGGGAAAGGCTAAAGATATTCTGCTCAACCCGGTCAAGAAGTTCATCCGAATTGGTTTCCTGATCAAAAGACAGATCGGTGATTGAGGCTCCCATTTTTATTAATGATCTTCTAATGTATGTTTCTTTAAGTATTTGCGCGTAGTGTTCAATATTGGCAGCAGTTGGAACAGCATTAGCCAAGGAGGTAATATAAGTTGAGCCGCCCACTTGTTCATATTTTTTCTTTTTTTTTAAAATATGCGTTAATGTCAAAAGATCAATAGGTTTCCTTTCTTCATACAAATCAAGCATTGCCTGGAATATATCTTTATTATTATCATTGTAAAAAAAATCCGGCTTAAGAAGTTGAATGATTGAGTTTATTGCGTCGCGATCAATTAAAAGCGCTCCAAGCACTGCTTGTTCTGCCTCTTCGTTGTTCGGGGGAATTCTTGTTACTGCCATACAACTTTAATGGACTTATTTACTTAAATGGACTATGCTTCCCTTGTATTCTTCGACTTTTTTAAGATTTATTTTATCCAACTTTTTGATATTTGAATCTTGAGGAAGCAAATCCTTGGGACCTACAACTATCAAGACACCGGATAAACTAATCCCCGAAAGGTCGGTTTTCCCATCTTGAAGTAAAACTACGACAGCAGTTTGATCTTCGATCTCTTTATTTTTCGCTAATGAAGCAGTTGACAAGACGGCTATGCTTTGGGAATCTTCCGCGAAATCAAATGAAATTTTGCCATCAGTTTTTTCCCCTTTTATCAATACTCCCGATACTTCGTATTCTCCGGGTCCGTCTATCACAAGTTTGCCTTGAAATTGAGAATATGAAGAGGGTTTTTCTGTTAGTATCACTACATCCCCGTCAATTTTGGAGTCAGGATTGATTATGAATACGGTATTTTTGGATTTTATTTTAAAACTGCCTTCGCGCGCGATAGCTATTTCCATACTAATGCCCCACTATCCTACCATAGTTTAAGCTTTCTTGACAAGGGATTCTTTTTGATCTATCATATGGAACATTATATGCGCGAGAGACTCGTTATAGTTTTTATTGCGATAGCAATTGGACTTCTCACAACAACACTGGTTTTTTTCCTCTATCAACAAACCAAAACAATTCCGCAAAAAGCAATAAGCAAATCCTCCGAAAATTTTCCTTCTCCAACGCCTCAAAATAAGGTTTACCTTTCAATTGATGAACCAAAAGATGAATCACTGTCCGAAAGAAGGTCAATACAGGTAAAAGGGCGAACCAACCCCCAAAATACAATAATTATTTCAACAAATATTGAGGATCTAATAATAAAGCCTACAACTGATGGAAAATTTTCAGCCACAGTCACTATTGATCCTTCAAGCAATGAAATTGTAACGCGTTCTATTGATCCTGATGGGCAGGAGGCCAAAGACGCAAGAGTTGTAACCTTTAATACGGAGGAATTCTAATGAAAAAGCTATTGGTCATAATCTTTATATTATTATTTTCCGCAACAACTTCCTCATACGCGATTACGACTACGCCCACGCCTTTAAAAAAGGTGACACCAACCGGCACTCCGGAAGTTACAAAAGAACAAGAAGACATCGACAGAATTGAAAAGATAAAAGATCTTGTGGCAAGCAAGGTCGCGGAATTGAAGCTTGTTGAAAAAAGAGGAATTCTCGGCGTTGTCAAAAGCACAACCAATACCCAAATAATTCTTGAGGATATTAAAAAACGGCAAAGAGTAATAGATATAGATGAATTGACAAAATTTAAATCAACAGGTAAGGAATCCTTTGGAATTTCGGACATAAAAGAAGGAGACATGTTGTCGTTTGTGGGACTTTACAATAAAGATAGCAAGAGATTATTGGCAAGGTTTGTTTCAAGAGATGTAAGCCCTGTAAATATTGAGGGAATTGTAGCGTTAAAAGACGGAGAGAATTTCACGATAACCATTGTGTCAGAAGAAGGTAGCAAAAAAATAATTGATATACAAACCTCAACAAAAACCACATCTTATGACGGGGAGAATTCAAAAAGGTCGGGTTTTTCAAAAATCGAGCGCGGCCAGCGGGCAATTGTGGTTGGATTTGCCGATTTGAAAGAAAAGGGTACAATCAATGCGCAAAGAGTTATTCATTTTACCGATTTGCCTCCTTCAAGTGGCATGAGGAAATTTGTTGATTTTGTGGATGAGGATGCCCCTGTTTCAACAGGCAGCGGAAAAAAACTCCAACCCATAATTAAACAGTAACTAGTTACTAGTTGCTAATTGCTAATTGCTATATCTTGCGGAGTATTTTTGTCCCTTTGTCCGTGTCCTCAACCACATATCCTTTCTTCTCAATATCCACTCTGATCTTATCGGCCGCATTAAATTTCCTCATTTTCCTGAGCTTGTCCCGGTCTTTTGCCATGTCAAGAATTGTCTGGGGAATATTTTTTATAATTTTGGCATTTTCTCTTATTTTCAACCCCAAAACTTCATCCATTTTATAAAGGCTTTCCGCCTTTGCATAGTCAGGGTAATTGGATCGCGATAATGACCACATAACAGAAATGGCCCTGGGAACATTGAGGTCTTGATTGAGAGCGTCTTCAAAATCACCCTCAAACTCAGCGCACCCTATTCTGGGAGCCGGGAAATCTGCCGCGATCTCATAGATTTTTTCCAATGCTTTCTGGGCTGCTTCAAGCGCGCTCCATGTGAAATTCATTTCCGAACGATAATGGGTTTGGAATGTAAGATAACGAAAAGCAAGGGGAGAAAATCCCCTATCTCTAATGTCCTTTAAAGTATAAATGTTGCCAAGAGACTTTGACATTTTTGTCTCTTCAACTGACAAAAATGCATGGTGTACCCAAAATCTTGAAAATGTTTTTCCGGTCGCGGCCTCTGACTGGGCAATTTCATTTGTGTGATGCGCATTTATATGGTCTACTCCTCCCGTATGTATATCAAGGGTTAAACCTAAATAATGCATTGACATGGCGCTGCATTCAATATGCCAGCCCGGAAAACCTTCGGTGAATGGTGATGGCCAACGAAGAACATGATCTTTAAATCTTCCGGTTGTAAAAAACCAGAGGGCAAAATCCTGTGGATTTTTTTTCTCGCGATCTACCACCACTTCATTCCTTGCTCCGACTAATTTTTCTGACAGTTCTTGTTTCGAAAGCTTTGTGTAATTCGGAAAACGCGAAACATCAAAATAAACTGCCTGTTTTGTGCGGTAAGTAAACCCTTTTTCTTCAAGGAATTTTATTAACTCTATCTGCTGGCTAATATGTTCTGTCGCGCGGGCAACAATAACCGGCCTCTTTATATTCACAGCATCAATTGATTTGAAAAAATCCTCTTCAAAAAATCGGGCAACCTCAAGTGGAGTTTTTCCAAACTTTTTTGCTCCTTTTTCAAGCTTGTCTTCACCGGCATCTTGATCCGAAGTCAAGTGCCCAACATCGGTAATGTTCATAACATGCTTTACCTCATACCCATTCATTTCAAGGGTTCTTCTTAAAATATCATCACCAATGTATTTCCTAAGATGGCCAATGTGGGTATAATCATACACCGTGGGGCCGCAAGTGTACATTCTGACAAGTGGCGGATTAAGAGGTTCAAACTCCTCAATGGTTCGCGAAAGCGTATTGTATAACTTCATAAAAAGAATTGTATCAGAATAAGCCTCCAAATTCCAAGCGAAAACAAGATGTTAAATGAATAATCTTTCCACCTTTCTTTACACCTTCGGGGTGTCTTCCGATTGCACCTGGGAACGAACTTTAGGCAAAGAAGATGGTTGTTGGAAATTAGAGAATAGTAATGGACAGTGGAAAATAGAAAAATAGACTAATTTCCGGAATGCTTAGATCAGCCTTCACTAAATTCTGTGGTGCCCTTGATACCCTTATACTTTTTACTTGAGGAGCTCTTTGATCGCGGCGTCCAATTGATTATCGAGTTTACTTTTAAGCTTGCTGCTTTTTGAAGCGTCAAATTCAACCTTTGTGTCGGGTTCGATCCCCTTTTTGTTTATCCATTCGCCATCAGGTGTCAGCCAGCGTGCGACTGAAACATGCACGCTTGCGCCCCTGTCGACATCTATTGCCTGCTGAATTGTACCTTTTCCAAATGTTTTTTCGCCAAACAACTTTGCTCGATTGTGGTCACGAAGCGCCCCGGCCACTATTTCACTCGCGGAAGCAGACCCCTTATTTATTAACACAATAAGAGGAGAATCAAGAAGCGTTCCTCTTCTTGAAACATTTATTGCCTCCTGCTGCTTTGAAGCATCTTCCTGAATAACAACTACTCCACTATTTAAAAATTCCGAGGCAATAAACACCGCATCGTTTAAATATCCGCCCGGATTATTCCTTAAATCCAAAACTATTCCTCTAAAATTCTTTTGTCCGCGGATTTTTTCATTTATCGAATTGACGGTTGATATCCATTCATTATTGGTTTTGTCACCAAATTGAGAAAGCCTTATGTAAGCGACAAGATCGCCCGATTTATTTTCCTGGCAATCCTTCTCGCACAAAAACCTTTTCTCCCATCCCTGAACGCTTTTAATAACTATCACATCTCTCACGATCTTAACAGTCACCGAATCCTTTTGCTTTTCATGCAAAACAGAAAGTTCCACCGTTGTTCCTTTCGGCCCCCTGATCTTCTCCACTGCCCGGGCAACTGTCCAACCCGCTGTCTCTTCATTGTTTACTTTGAGAACAAGATCTCCTGCGCGGATGCCTGCTTTTTGCGCGGGAGAATCATCAAGAGGCGCCACAACCATTACTCGGCCTTCAGGGGAAAGGGACAATTCCGCTCCGATTCCCTGGAATTCTCCGGCAAGCTGGTCTTTAAATTCATCATTTTGCTTTGGAGGAAAAAAAGAGGTATAAGGGTCATCAAGAGAACCAAGCATCCCATTAATTGCTCCGTGGAGAAGTTTTGTCGCGTCAATTTTTGATTTATCGTAATAATCCTGACTCACCCTGTCGAGAACTTCATAAAAAAGT